>Ga0255779_1001264_pt1 | contig 29176 bp, 18 predicted proteins | sample 011ome_21_FD_179977 | JGI IMG/M metagenome (GOLD analysis project Ga0255779, IMG submission 179977) | Coastal salt marsh microbial communities from the Groves Creek Marsh, Skidaway Island, Georgia - 011508AT metaG (version 2) | ecosystem: Environmental > Aquatic > Marine > Intertidal zone > Salt...
ACGGCGAGTTACACAGTTCATAAAAACACAAAAACAAACAAAACTTCTTGTACGAACAGAATTAGAGAGAGAGAGAGAGAAAGACTGTGAAATAATAGACACGCATATACGCGCTTTTCCTCTTCTTCTTTTCAATTCAATCCTCTTCTTGCTTGTGCGTTAAATTCAAAATTTTCCTCATTTGTTTCTCTCCGGTCATTATTCATCATCAGAGAGCGCTTACTTCCGAAGAGAGAGAGAGAGAGAGAGAACAAACGCGATGACGAGAAACGCGAGCGAGAATGGGAGCGACGATGTGAACGAAAATAAGACGAACAGTTTAAAAAGAAAACAAAACGTAAACTCCACTCCGTCCGATTTTGACATGTTCGCGTTGGTGTACAACTTCCTCCAATCGAACGGGTATAAAGACGCGGCGGAGAAGATGACGAAAGAGATGAAACGAAGACTGAAGACACCAAAATCATTTTCAGAAAAGGAGGAGGAAAAAGAGGAGAATAATACGAAGTTAAAGAAGAAGAAGAAGAAGAAACTGATGATGGTGCAGATGTTGAACGCGTTGGGGACCAAAAATGGAAGTCAAGACGAAGACAAAGAAGCTCTCCTGCCGAGAGTGAAACCGCTGCGCGAAATCATGGGAGAGTTTTTATCCATGAAAGCGAAAGAGCTGAGAAGAAAGAAAAGCACGAACGAACCGATGAAGATGATCTTTCGACAGTGCGAGGAGGCGTTCGGGAACATCGCGACGGAGGAGGAGGAAAAGGAGACAACGGCGGGGTTGCGGAACGACGACGACGGGAGGGAAGGCGTGGTTGGCATAATAGCGGCGAGGGGAGAGGACGAAGATGGTACAGCAGCAGAAGTGTTGGCAGTAGCAGCAGCAGACGCAACAACAGGAGCAGCAGCAGCGCGGCCGCGACAGCAACGAGTTGAGGTGGAACAAAATATTGCCGCGGCGACGAATACAACGAATCATCAGGAGAGAAGAAACAAGAAGAAGCAAGCGGCGCCGCAACGCAAGCACAAGCAAACGATATACAAGCAGTCTTTAGACGATGCGAACGTTCGAGAAAAGATTGCAGATGTCATCGTGCGCACGTTGCACAAGAAGACGGGCAGAACGCCAAATCCTACGCCAACTATGAATTCAGCGAAAAGTAATAAAAACATCGAACGAGAAGAGCTCGCGTTTTCAGACGTGGAAGAAGACGAAGAAGAAGACGACGAGTTTGGCCACCACGTCACGGAGTTAGAACTCGATAAAATCGCCGATCTCATGGAAAAGCCAGAAGATACGATGGAAACAGCGAATGCCATCTTAGGGTCGCTCATGGAATCGACTGATAACGATTTAGGGAGATTTTTAGAAGATCTCGTCGCGCAAACCGAACACGGAAATACGAAGGAGATTAACAAGCTTCCGACGCCGAAAAAACGTTTGTTGTTAAAAGAAGATTGCAAAGCGGCAAATTTGATAGAGACAAACAACGGACAGAAAACTCCGTAGTAGGAGTAGTAGATGTCGCAGTAGCAGTAGTAGTTATTATTAAATTGCGTTTAGATGCACAGTAGTAGTATGGTCCACCAATCTCGGTTTTTGTCCTTTATTACTAGTATATTATTACTTTACTTAAGCAGCGCAACCTGTTCGTACAATTTACTAATAAAAAAGAGCAACGCCAGCAGCAATGCAAACTCGCTCAAGTTTCGATTTTGATTATTCTCGTAGGAGAAAAACTTCATCGGATCGTTCGGATCCACCGCGAAATCATCCTCGCCTCCATTTTTACTATTGACTAACTCCCTCGCCGCTCGCGTCGCGTCGTCCACGGTTCGCATAATTTCATCCATCGCGTTCCCAACCTTATCCGGAACCGCCAACGCTTTTCTCTTCGACTCGATAATCTCCCCGCCTTTCAAAAACGTCCACTGATCGTCCTGCGATAAAACTTTCCCCGTGATTAAATTCATCTCCAACGTCGTCTCCACCTTCACCTTCGCCTTCCCGTCTTTACTCTCTATCCGCCACAAAATCTTCGCCACGCTCCCGCCTGGTAACACCTCGATCGAATCCACCCAGTTCGTAAACTTTCTATTCCTTATATTATCGTTATTGTTAGTTTTACTGTTATCGCTCGAAGATATTTTCTCCCCTCCGAATATCGAATTCAACTCGCAGTTACAACTCTTAAACTTCTCGCTCCCCGAGAATCGTCTCGCGCCGTCTGAAAACCGCACGTCTTTCGCGTACGGGAAGATGCTTCTGTTCGAATCTTTCCCGTCTCGTAAATCTCGGGCGAGTTGTCGTAAACTTGATTCCACCGCGGGTGACGTTCCTTTGCACTCGAACGTATCGCAGGGATCTTTTGACAAGCCTTTGACTTCCGGGACTTCCATTTCCGCACTAATAATAATCGGGGTTTTGGTCGCTGAACGATGATGACGACGTGAACAACGATTTAAAGCGAAAGCGTGCGATGAGTTTGTCGTCGAAAAGGAGACAGAGGCGAACATTTTTGTGCGACAACGAGAGAGAGCGATGAGAGGAATTTGAGCAAATTTTGTGAGATATTTTCTCTCAAATTCTCTCAAAAGAGGGAAAAATGTGAACATATTTGGATATGTGTGATGCTGTTACAAAGTAGTGCGTGAACTTGAATCGCTTTTTGCGCTCTCTTTCTCTCTCTCTCTTCTCTCTCTTCTCTCTCTCTCTTTTTCTCTCTCTCTTTTTCTCTCTGTTTCTATTATTTTGCTTTACGTCGTCGTCGTCGTCGTCGTCGTCGTCGCAGGCTCGTGGCTGCGTGTTCTCTGCGTTTCACTCTTCTTCTTCTTCTTCTTCTTTACTTCTTCTTCTCCCTCTTCTCTCTCTTTTTTATATTTATTATTATTTATATATAGTTTTAAGCGTAACTGGAAGGCGGTCTGCACTCTTCGCTATTGATCAAATCGCACGGAAAGACGTCGCTCGGAGTGTCGTATTTCAACTGCGCTTTACCTTGTAAGTATCTGTTCAACATTCTCTCCGTGCTGTGATTGTATCCGTCGCTGGAGTCCAACATTTTCCCTTCGTTTCGTTTGTCGTGCATGGTCGCTCGGACTCGAGTCGCTAAAACTTTACCGAGTTCGACGCCCCATTGGTCGAAGGAGTTCAGCCCCCACACGAAGCCTTGTACCGCGACGCGGTGTTCGTACAACGATAAGAGTTGCCCGGTAGTGTACGCGTTCAATTCAGGGAGCATAATCGATAACGACGGTCGGTTACCGGTGAAGGTTTTGTGCGGGATGAGCGTGTCCGGACAATTTTCCGCTCTCAATTCCACGGGCGTTTTACCAACCGCCAACGCGTCCGCTTGCGCGAAAAAGTTGCACATCAACTCGTCGTGGTTGGAAACGATTTCGCCTTTCAAGTATACGGATTGCTGAGATTTAATCACGCCGATGAAATCGCACGGAATCACGCGGCCTTGGTGAATCAACTGGTAAAACGAGTGTTGGCCGTTCGTACCGGGTTCTCCGAAATCAATCTCACCGGTTGGATAATCCACCGGCGTCCCGTCGATGGTGACGCCTTTCCCGTTGGATTCCATGGCGACTTGCTGAATGTGCGGCGCTAACTTAGCGAGCGCTTGACAGTACGGTAAAATAGCTCTCGCGTCGCAACCCAAAAACGAGACGTTCCACGTGGAAATCAAACCGAGCGTCACCGGCAAGTTCTTTTCAAACTCCGCCGTCGCAAAGTGCTCGTCCATGCTCCACGCGCCTTTCAAAAACTGTTCGCACGTCTCGAACCCGTATTGCAACGCCAACGGCAACATGCCTACCGCAGAGCAGACGGAGTATCTCCCGCCGACCCAATCCCAAAACGCAAACGCGTTCTTCGGGTCGATGCCGAATTCGCTGACTAACTTCAAGTTGGTCGATACCGCCACCATGTGCTTGCTCACCGCCTCTTTACCTAACGCGGCGATGATCCACTGTCGCACCGTTCTCGCGTTTAACATAGTTTCCGCCGTGGTGAACGTTTTCGAGACGACCACAACCAACGTCGTTTCTGGGTTCAACCCGTTCAAAGCTCTCGCCACGTCCACCGGATCGACGTTGGCTAAAAACCTCAAATTTCTCCCTTGCGCGTCCGCGGCGTGCGATTGGTTCGTCTTCAACGCCGTGTGCACAAACAACGGCCCTAAAAACGACCCGCCAATCCCAACGCACACGACGTCTGTCAGCGGTAATCCCGTGTGCCCGACCCATTCACCGTTTCTCACCCGGTCCGAAAAGTCTTTAATCTTGTCCAACACGTCGTGCACGTCCGGCACGACGTTCGACCCGTCCACGTTGATGACTTTCGACCTCGGCGCTCTCGTCGCGACGTGTAAAACCGCTCTGTTCTCCGTCGAGTTCATCGCTTCCCCTGAAAACATGGCGTTGATTTTCTCCTTCACCCCGCTCGCTCTCGCCAACGCGTATAACTTCTCCATCGTTTCTTCCGTCACGCGTTGTCTCGCGTAATCCACGTACACGCCGTCGTGTTCCAAGGTCAAATTCTCGCACCGATTGTAATCTTTCAACAAATCTCTCAGATGTGTCTTCTCGATATCTTTCACGTGTTCTTTCAGTGCGTTCCATTCGGACGTGGACGAGATTAAAGAACCTCCTTTGTGTTCGGTTTGTAACACCGCCGTCGCGGCTTTCGACGATGATGGTTTCATTCTTTTCTTAGTATTCTTTAAGGTGGTATTCTTCGTATTCGTTTTGATGATCGTTTTCTTAGACGAGAAAAAAGATGTTGTTGCGTTTTTCAATACCGCCCCCGATGCTGACGATGACATTCTCCGTTCGTAAAATCAGTCGTTTCTCGTTCTCGTGTTCTCGCGCGCGCGCGTGTCTGTGTTACGATAACGGAGCGTTTTGTGTTACGACGACGGAAAACGCAAGTGATGCGATGAGACTTGAGATGATTATATGTGATAACGAGAGGTCGGATGAGTCCAGTTTTTTAGTCTCGTCTCGTGCGGGGGTTGAAGAAAAATCTCTTTCTCTCTTTTGAAAGCTGACGAGGACGCAAAATCTCGTCCCAGTATTATTCGAAAGAAGAAATATCCGCCTCTCGATTTTATTACTCCTCTCCTTTTTTTCGCGTGTGTGACTTTGAGATTCTCTCTTTGCATATGGCAGGAGGCAAAAAACAAGTACAATGCCTGCTCTTTGTTCTTTTTTTTTGTTGTTTTGTTGTTAAATTAATAACGTCTTTTCGATTTGCACCAAAATACTTTGAACAACTTTTTGTTGTTAGAGATACAAAAGAGAGACACATCTGTACGCGCTTTCGTCGATACGCTCGACGAGATGTTCGCGAGGAGGAAATCATCATCCGTTGTCCTCCTCCTTTTATTCTCTCTCGTCGTTTTGCTCTCAGTCTCATCTTTTTCGGGCGATGGCTTCACCGCGTGTTTCGGTTTCGTGCAAGAACAAAACGAGACTTCTTTACCAGCATCGTATCGACGCGCTTTGTTGCAAAGAGCGCGTGTGTGTTCCAACCCGTGGTGCTTTTTGATCTCGAGAAGACAGAGGGTGAAAATACGCCAGTGCGCGGTGCCTCAGTGCGCGAGGAGAGTGAAACCATTTTCGTGCTCTCTGGAGTATTGCTGCGCGTCGTGGTGCAGAAATCTGCCTTGGGAAATGTTGATTCAGGCTCCTCCGCCATTGTGTCGAGACTGCGTGATTGCGTATCGACCCGGGTGTTGCGGTTGGTGTAAACAAGTTCCAAGTCAGTACTACGGCGGCGTCGTTGGGTGCTACAATTGCCTGGCGTACGCTTTGGAGGTGAGATTTGTTCCAATCATTAAACCGATTTACGGTCGATGCGAATACTGCGAGTGGTCGCCGACGCGATACATCTCTTCGCCAACCTTCGTGAACGTCATCAATAACAACGTGAACATCAACGTTAATATCTTTCAAAAAACAATCGTGCAACCGCCACAACCGGTGGAAAGTCTCGGCGCTGATGAGTGCCGAAATATTGGAGGATGTGGTTTTGACGCGCCCGCTGTTGATGAGGTGCCTGCGGATGAACCCTTAACGCCGGACGAGGCAGCCGCGGGCGATCCTCAACCGGGAGATTTGTCCGAAGAGCAATTGACCGATGCGGTTCTAGATCCGGTGGATGATCCGGTGACCGCAGGAGAGCAAGATCCAGATGTACCCGATCCCATCGAAGGTATAGACGGTGTCGACGTTGACGGCGAAGAAGAAGAAGAAGGAGGAGGAGAAGGAGGAGAAGAAGAAGACGGATCGGGGGAAGACGACCAACCGGTCCGCGAGCCGACCGAAGCGGCGACGGAAGAAGAAGAAGGAACTTTACCGGATGTCGAGGGAGAAGAAAACGCTTTGAATGGTATCGACGAAGGAGTCGATGAACAACCAGGAGAAGGAGAAGGAGAAGGAGGAGGAGAAGAGCAGGATTATTCCTCGCAAGAAGATTACTCCTCGCAAGAAGAAAGCGGAGGAGGAGAGCAGGATTATTCCTCGCAAGAAGATTACTCCTCGCAAGAAGAAAGCGGAGGAGGAGAGCAGGATTATTCCTCGCAAGAAGATTACTCCTCGCAAGAAGAAAGCGGTGGAGGAGAGCAGGATTATTCCTCGCAAGAAGATTACTCCTCGCAAGAAGAAAGCGGTGGAGGAGAGCAGGATTATTCCTCGCAAGAAGATTACTCCTCCCAAGAAGATTACTCCTCCCAAGAAGAAGAAGGCGGAGGCGGCGGAGGAGGAGAACAAGAACCTTCGCAAGAAAGCTTTCAGCCTTCTAACTTTGGCGGCGGTACTCTCGAAGGCGGACTTGGAAACGCTGGCGGGCTTGGAAACGCTGGCGGGCTTGGAAACGCTGGCGGGCTTGGAAACGGCGGCGGTGGTCTCGGAAACGGCGGAGGCGTTGGACTCGGATAATAAAAATTGAGATCATCATCATCCCGTGCCAAACAAAGGGAAGGCGAGATATAAAAGAGAGACACATTAAAAGCACGACGAGAGATGTGCTTCTTCTCATCAAAAAGACAAAATCATCAGCTTGTTGTGATATACATTCCACGGTAAGAAGTGAGATGCGTGTGACATTTTTTACATCTGAGTAATTTTCGCGTATCTTTTCGTCATTACAAACACACGTTTTAATACCATAACAATGCGCTCTGCTGCGGCTCCTTCGTTAAAGGCGACTTCGTCGTCGTCGTCGTCATCGAGAAGACCTTCACGACGAGAACGACGACGACGTGCCGTTGCTGTCGCGTCGACGAACGAAACCGAAACAAAAGAAGAAGACCAAACGAAACGAATTGCAATCGTGTTTGGAGCGACTGGTGGCGTCGGACAACTCGTCTGCGCGAAACTCCTCCTCGACGAGAACAGAAGATACGACGTCGTCCACGCGATGTGCCGAAATAAAGAGACGGGCGAGGCTAAACTTAAGACGAAAAACAACGCTTCTTCAGCTTCGTCGTCGTCGTCGTCGTCATCAACAAACGCAAGATTGCGAGTGACCGAAGTAGACGTCAGAGAGGAAAAGGACGTGGAGAAGGTTTTAGACGCGATAATGACGGAAGGAGGAGAAGAAGCGAAAGTGGTGGTGGATATCGTGTGCTGTTTAGGAACGACGGCGTTCCCGTCGCAGCGGTGGAAAGAGAACAACGGGCCGGAACAGACGGACGATATTGCGACCGCGAACGTCATCCGCGCGGCGCGGAAGATTTGCTTTAATCAAAGGAATACGAGTGATACGAATAACAACAATGACAAGAGCAGGTTCGTGTTGATCTCCTCGGTTGGGGTGACGAGAACGGATTCAATGCCGTACGTCATCTTGAACTTATTCGGCGTTTTGAAATATAAGCGGAAATCGGAGAAATATTTAGAACAGACGCAGAAAGAAAACGACGATACGTTCGATTACACCATCGTCCGCCCGGGACGACTCACCGACGGTCCGTACACGTCGTACGATTTGAACACGCTCTTAAAAGCCACAAGCTCGGAACGACGTCAGGTGGAAATCAAACTCGGAGACGACTTCGACCCGCAAGAAACGAGTCGAATCGCGGTTGCCGATTGCGTCGCGTTTAGCTTGGCGAGCGATTTGGCGAGAAACAAAGCGTTCGTCATCGGGACGAAAGAAGGCGACGGCGGGCCCGAGCGAGATGGAAAGAAGTGGGAAGCACTTTTTCAGCAGTCTTTGTTGTAATACTAATACTAACAGATATGAGGAGACCAACAACAAAACTCGTTTTTAAGTCGTTTCTTTTTGAGCTTCAGATGCTCTCCTCTTAATGATGCTTCGCTCGTCAAACTCCTCTCTCGAATATCTTCCTTATCTCTCCATATCTTTTTAACACATCAACACAAAGCAACCTGATGATGATATCTTACGCGCCGCAAACGACGAGAATACTCCGACCAAATGCGTCTTCATCGTCGTCATCATCCTCTCATCAAAAGTCGTCGGTATATTTATCCGCGAGACACAGTTCCTCCTTCTTCGCGTCCTGTTCTTTTGCCGGCAAAAAGTCTTCCCCGTCGGGAAAATCATCATCAAAATGTTCACTCAAAGTCCACGCCTTTCAACTCGGCTCGGTGGACCAAGACGAATTGAACGCCCCCAAAATCGACATATCCTTAACACGGGTAAAAAAAGGCGTTAAAATCGGCGAAGGCGCGTTCGGGTCGGTGTTTTTAGGCGAGTTGAAAGATGAAACAAAGAAAGGAGGGAAAACGACCACCACTCGAGTGGTTCTGAAATCGATGAACAAAAAAATGGGGCGAGACGTGGATTCCTTCTACCAGGACGAGCTGAACGTGCTGAACCGATTGAAAAACAACGACGGCGCGGCACCTTTTATAGGCGTCGCCGGGGCGAACGTGTACTTAGTGTTCGGGTACCAAGGGTCGACGACGTTGGAGACGTGTTTAAGAAAAGGCGAGAACGGGTGCTTCGAAGAGGTGAAAAGGGCGATGGGAGAACCGAAAGCGACGGACGCGGAGATTTTGAAGTTGGGCGCGAAGACTTTGTTAGAGTCGGTGGGTAAAGTGAACGCGGCGAGTATTATTCACAGGGACGTGAAACCGGCGAATATTTTAATCGCGGAGGAGAGTTACGGGAAATCTTCGGCGAAGAGGTTCGTCATGATCGACGCCGGCGCGGCGTGCGATTTGAAAATCGGCAAGAAGAGAATCCTCGAGAGCGGGGCGATATTCGACCCGACCTACGGCGCTCCCGAACAGTTCGAAACCACCGGGTCTGGCTACGGTTTTGGTGGCATGACCAAAAACTTGCTCGGCGTAAACTTCGGCGCGAAAATCTCCTCCACCGGCGAAGTCCCGACGGAAAAATTCGACAGCTACTCGTGCGGCATGACCCTCTTACGCTTCGCCGTCCCGCAACTCTACAGCGAAACAAGCATGAGCTCCATGCGAACGAGTTTAATCCAAACCTACGGAAACGATTTGAGAAAATGGAGAGAGGATGGTGCTCCAGTCAAAGGCGCTCTGTTCACCCAAACCTCTTGCGATTTCGCCGTCTTGGACGAAGCGAACATGTGGGACGTCGTCTGCGATTTGTGCGAGAACGATCCCAGGAAACGAATAAACGTCAAACAAGCCGCGAAAAGAATTAAATAATTTATTCATTATTAGTAATAGTACAACACGGATCATCATTATCATCGTCGTCATCATCGTTGCCTTTATATATTCTCATCGTCGTCTCGTACCACAAAAAAAGACGCATATAAAGATACTTTGAAATCACCATTAATCCAAAATCAAAAGCGCGAGAGAAAACTACTCAGTGCTCTCTCCTGAAAGCTCCGCAAAAGACGAGCAAAGGCACGAAACCGAGGAAGAGGCTTCTCTCTCTCTCTCGTTCGAGTCGGAAGCGCAAAAACAAATCGCAGACGACGATTATAAAAGCTTTGATATAATCATCACTTTGGGGAGAAAATGTCATCCACTTCGAGCACACCGGCGAAGAGTAAGAAGTTGGTGAAGCAAAACCTGAGAGAAACGTCAACCCCGCCGTCGTCTAAAGGAGGAGGAAACGATGGATCGGATTACGAGGACGATTCCTGGGAAAAACCAACGCAAAAAGTGAAGACGCAGAAGAGCACGCCGACGGCGAAGATTCACTTGGGTGGTTCTGGTGGTCAATTAAAGTCTCCCACGGCGGCGTCCGCGGCGGCGATGAAACAACAACAACAACAACAACAACAACAACAACGTAAAATCAGCGCCGGGTCCACGTCTTGGTCGGACGAGGATGAAACGGAAGCAGATTTTGACGATTGGAAACCGGGGAAGTCGAAACCGTCGCCGAGGAATTTTGGGGCGAACGCGCACGTCTCCTCGAGGAGACCGACGACCGGGTTCGGATCCTCCTCCGATCTCGCGGCTGGCGGGAGGAAAGGTTTCTTTAAGAACAAACGCGTTCGACAGTGCGTGTTGTTGGTTATCGTATTTGCGCTGTTTAGCACGTATTTTAGCGGAAGTGGCGCGAGGAAAGAGAGGAAGAGGATGGAGAGCGTGACGGTGATGGCGTCTTCTTCTTCTTCCGGAGGGTCGGCGCCGAGACGCGCGGGGAGCGGGTCCGCGCCGGCGTCGATTGGATTCGACGCCGCCGCGGCGAGTAAGAAGAAGAGAGCGGAAGGGAAACGAAGCGGGTACGATGTCGCGGATTCCGAGGAGTTGTTGATGGAACAGAGAGAGAAGTACGAGCATCCTCCGGCGGAAGAGGGAGAGGAGGAAGCGCAACCGGAACAGGCGAAGGAAGAGGAGGAAGTGGAGGAGGAGGAGGAAGATTTGGCGGCAACCGCGGAAGAGGAGGTGGAGAAGCAAAGTGATAATCATCATCCGTTCGCGAAGAACGCGTTTGGAGAGACGAACGAAGAAGTCGTGGCGATGGTAAATAGACAAACTCTTCCTCCGAAGGAAGAGGAAGAGAACTCGTCGTCGCAAGTAGACGACGACGAGGGAGAAGAGAAAAAGGAGGTGGGAGAGGAAGAACAAAAAGAAGAAGAAGGGGCGTCGCTCGCGAAAACGCCTGAAATTGACGGTGAGTTTGTTCCGAAAGGAGAGGAAGAAGAAGGAAATGACGACTCGAGCAGCGATCACTTGGAATCGTTGAAGAGTAATCACGAAGAAATGAGCGCGCATCCCGACATTGGTAAACTCGTCGGCGCGATTCCGAAAGAAGAGGGAGACGAGGGAGAAGAAGAAGCGAATCATCTCTCTGCTCCTCCGAAACCAGAGTCAAACGCGCCGCCGAAAAAATACACGGAACCTGCGCTCACGAAAGTGCCAACCAAGAATATCGGTAAGCCAAAAGATAAGGTTTTGTATCCACCACCGGTAGACGTAGAAGAAGGAGAGAATGAAGAGAAAGTAGAGGAAGCTGGTGCCGCGGCGGATGAAGAGAAGAAGGAGGAGAAGACTGACGACGAAGAACTTCCGGAGGACGACGCTAAAAAAATGATGCTCGACGTGAGCAATGCGAGTTCTTCCGAAGGCTTTGATTTTACCGCCGGTCTCGTCGCGACGGAGGAAAACGCGGACAACGTGAGCAGCGACGCCGAGTTATCGGCGATAGAAAAAGAGGAAGACGTCAAGGAGAAGGAATTAGAAAGCGAAGACGAAACGCAAAAGGAGAGAAAGGAGGAGTATGATGAAAGTGCGGTCGTGTTAAACGAGGACAACTCGTCTGAGACGTCTCCGAAAGAAGAAGATGAAGAAAAAGAAAAAGAAGAAGAGACTTCTAGTAGCGAAGCGGAAGCGGAACCAATTCCGGCAAAGAAGATGAAGCTACCGACGGTTTCGGATAGCGAAATCGACGCGTTCGTGAAAGATGGGACGCTCCCGGCGGAGGAAGAAAAGAAAGAAGAGAAAGTTAACGCTCCAGTCGAACCTGAGAACGATGACGTGCTCGACTTAAAACGTGCTGGTATGGGCGACGAGCTCGGATTCGACTTTGCGGAAGGTTTGAAGCCTGCGACGACGACGACGACGACGATGGAAACGACGATGGAAACGGAAGAGGCGGAAGTGGCGACGGCGGAACCGACAGAAGAAACGGAAGAAACGATGCCGGCAGAGAAGCAAAAAGAAGAAGAGACTGCTCAAGAACAAGAAGGAAAGGAGGAGAAACCCTCCGAAGGCGAGAACGAGGACGAGAACTAAATGAAGATTTTAGAATCTGCGTTTTTATTATAACGTCTACTTTTTAAAACCATCTCTCCTTGGTCACGCCCGGTTTATACGGCGCCGTATAGCCTTCTGGTAACGGACGGTCCGGGTCAAGTTTGTGTAACATCGCCTCTTTCTTCCTATAAGCCGTGCGCAAATCGTCTTCTGCGAATATGTCCAAATCCATATTCTCAAGCATCGGGTGCACGTTATCTTTGTACCACCGTCGCTGCTTCTCCTTCACCATGCGTTCTTGAATGTTGAAGACAAACTTATCCGGAATTTTCAAATCCATGACGCCTAAGCCAGCACCTTCGGGATAGCCATTTTCAATCCTACCTTCGATTTCTGCGATCTGTTCTGGAAGCACGATCAATTTGCGCTCTTCTTCGCGCGTCAATTTCTCTCCGCCGTCGCGCTTCTCGTTCAACTCTTGTACAACTTTTTGCATCTTTGGCAACAGGTACGCCTCGTGTTCTTTCCACAACCTCGCGATTTCCATCGCTCGCCAACCTGGATTTTCTCTTTCGTTCATCTTCATAGCCGCGACGGTCCATGGTTCCCAGTGCACGCCTTGTCTTCGCCCTTTTTTCGGCAACACTTTCTCCACCGCGTACTTCCAAGTGTGTTCTTGAAACGAAAGCAAACCAGCGTTATCTTCTTTCGTTCGGCGATCTTTCATCGGTCCGGGCGGGTCGAGACTAATATCGCCGTAGAACTGTTTCAAATATTCAAATTTTTTCAAAGGATCCGGTTCGTTTCGCCAGCCGTTTCGCATTTCCTCCTCTTCCGTCGGCAAAATCTTACACGGCGTGTCTGGACCCGTCTTCGCGTAATCGCCCGCCGGAGGATACTCTTCGAGAATTTGCCGTAATCGATCGCCAGATAACGTTTCATTCGCTACTAATTCTTCCGTCGCTTTCTTAACCGCGGCTTTGTACGCGGTCAAAATGGACTTTGAGTTTTCTCGCGCCTCTTTCATGATTTGAAAGATTTTGCGTTCGGCGTATTGTAAGTGCCCTTTGTCCGTCACTCTCATGTTGCCGGCTAAAATTTTATTTTCTTCCACGTCCACGTTCTCACCGTTGGCGGAAATAGTCGATCGCATGCGTTCGGTTTTCAAGTCGTACCCGCTCAAAGCGGTCGGGTCGTGCGTGTACGCGGTCAACATCCCGGGCTGTCCCAAGCCTTGGTTGATCACAACGTTTCGCAACAAGTCGATCGCTTCTTTACCGTAATCGGTGCCGTAGGAAGATACTTCATCGTACACCAATTTTTCAGCTTCAACTCCGGCGGTTAAGACTTCCACGCGTTCCATCAAGCGTTCTCGCGTAGGATACATGTACTCGTTATCGTCGAAGCGAGAAAATAACGTCGTCGCCGCTTGAAAGCCTCTCGGAACGATCGAAATGAACTCGCACGGCTCCAACAATTTCGTTTCTTTCCTCAACGTTTCCTGAACCACCGCGCGTCCAACTTCGTGACAGGCGATCAGTTTCGTTAAAAGCTCATCTTTGTCGTGCGCCTTGCCTCTCACGCCGTATAAAACGCGATCTGATCCGTACATAACATCTTCCTCTTCGATTTGCGAGCCTTCTCGTCGCACGCAGTGAACTGCGGCTTCATTCACCACCGACGCAATTTCCGCGCCCGTCATTCCCGGTAAATTTCTCGCCAATCTCGCGGTATCGATGTCTGGATTCACGTTTCGTTTTGACAGGTGAATTTGCAAGATTTTTTGCCTCGCGTCCACGTTCGGTTTGTTCACTTCAATCTTACGATCGAATCTCCCGGGCCTTAACAATGCCGGATCTAACAAATCCGCTCTGTTTGTCGCGCCGATAAAAACAACTCCGGTATCCGGCGTGAAACCATCCATCTCCGTCAACAACTGGTTCAACGTTTGCTCGTGTTCTTCTGTTCCTCGCGTTCCGGCGCTCGCCCGCGCGGTACCTAAAGCGTCGATTTCATCTACGAAAATCAAGCACGGCGCGTTCAGGCGCGCGCGTTTGAACAAATCTCTCACTCTCGCCGCGCCAACGCCGACGATAATTTCCACAAATTCTGAACCAGCCATGCTGTAAAACGGCACTTTTGCTTCACCCGCGATTGCTTTTGCGAGCAACGTCTTGCCAACCCCAGGTCCACCTTCCATCAAAATCCCTTTCGGCGGTTTCGCGCCAACCTTCGTAAACGTCGTCGGATCCTTCAAAAACCGAATAATCTCGTCCAAATCCTCTTTAATATTCTCCAAACCACCAATATCTTCTAAAGTGACGTTTACGGTCCCATCTTTTCTGGCGGAAACTCCGGACTGCGCGAACTGTACGGCCTGTATCAAATCGGTCGGGATGGCGTTCTTTTTCATGATGCCTAAATAAATCGACCCCATTAAAAACACAAACCCGCCCACAGCCATACCGATAAACTGTAACTGTCCGTACCTGTTCGTCGCGTATTTTTGGTGGTACGTGTACCAAACACCTCTCTGCTCGGCGATCAACCTACACGCTTTCTCTAACGTCTCCGTCGCCGGTTTCACGATGTACTCCGTATCTTTCGTCGCGACGATTTTCGTCGCGTCTAAACTATCCACCAAATCGTACCCTAACGTCACCTTATACCATCGTTTCCTCGGCATCGTCCTCAACGGTGGCGGTGGCAGATATCCCCACATGGGTGGTTCCCAAACCTCAAACGTCCTCACCATCCCTCCAGGTTTCGAACTGTTAATCGCCCTCTGAAACTCCCGCATCGGTAACTCCTTCATCCTCGACCACTTCGGTTCCTTCAAATCCAACGGTTCCGCCACCGATTCGTACGTCAAATACGTTTCCGTGCCTCTCGTGTCGTTAATTCTCGGCCCTTGCGTGGCAATCCTCTCCTTCGCTCGTTTGCTGAACAGTTTATAGTTTTTATCCTGCTGTTTTTGCATTTGCTCCCATTTCTCTTGGCTCATGCCTTTTGGTTTTATCTGCCTCGCGACGATGTATACTCCGCCTCTTTTTCCTCCTTTTCCTCCTCTTTGCTGTTGACCGTTTTCTCGAAAACGTATTCTCGTCGTCGAAGCTTTCACCGCATTCTCGCGGCGACTGGATAACGCTCCACTCATCAAAGAAGAGGAAGAATTGATCGACGACATTTGCGCGACGACATTTCTCCTCAAACTCCTCTTTTTAGGAGAAGAAGAAGAAGAAGAAGACGTCGTCGCTCCGGTCGAACCGCTCGAAGCTCTCGTCGCGCTGCTACCGCTACTCATCATCGTCGTCGTCGCTGAGAAGAGGTTCTCTCTTCTTCTTTGTTGTCTTCTTCTTCTCAGACGGTCCAAAAGCAGCAAATGAGAAAGAGTTCGTAGGAGCAGAGGAGCCGTCAAACGAGGAAAAATAGGGCAGAATTTTTGAGGGTTTTGAGCAAAAAAAAAACGCCTTTTTGAAATACTAATAAGAAGCTTTGGAGCTGATCTGATCTGTTATAAGAGTTTACCACAGCGGCGCGCGAGATTCGTTACACATAACACTCTCTCTCTAAATCTCTCTATCTCTCAGTACCCCCCGCGATTGATTCGTTTCTGCGTTCGAGTCATCTCGGTCGCTTTCGCGGCGAGGTGTAAATACGATTTGGAGGAAGAGGAGGAAGAACTTTTTTTCACGACGTGGTGTTGTTGTTGTTGTTGTTGTCTTTGTTTTAAAGAAGAATACGAATGCTCGGAAAACATGCCTCGTCGTAAACACCGCGCCGTTACACTCTCGCGACGATCAATCGCCATTTTTCGAAGGGCTTCAGTGAGAAGTCGTTCGCTCTTTGTCTTCTTCTCTTCTTGGTCTTCTTCTTCGTCGTCTTCGTCTTCTTCTTTCGTCGTCATTTTTTACGAAGGAAGCGGTCGTATTTTTTGCGATTTTCTCTCGCTTTTGGAAAAATCAATCGGAAGATTTATCTTCATTTTCCTCGTAAAAAAAGACGTACTAAACGCGCTTTATAAAGCGCACAGAAACACGCAGCGCAGACGACGAATACGAAAACAAAGAGCCCCTCTCCCCGCGCGAGAGTTATACATATTTTTAATACATAATATCAAAAAAGAAGCAGAAGATAAAGAAGAAATGGAGACGACGGCTGCGGATTTGACGAAAACGTTGCCACATAGACTCACCTCTCCGTACTCGAAATGTTTCAATCGAGTGCCGATTGTGAGCGTGCACGAGAAAGCGGACGAGAACGGAGGTTTATCTTTAGTCGGTGAAACGCTCGTCGTCGGTGGGTGGGTGAAAACCGGTCGAGAAGCAGACGCCGGGAAGATTTTGTTCTTAGAGGTGAACGACGGGTCCACGCCGCAGAGTTTACAAGTGGTCGTCTCGAGCGAGATTTTTTCCTCTTCTGAAACGTCTTCTGGGGTGTCGTCGTTGGCGGATATGAGACCGACTGGGACGAGCGTGGTTATCGAAGGCGAGATCAAGTTGCCGCCGGAAACGGCCAAAGGGCAAGTGATTGAGCTTCACGCGTCGAGAGTTCTCTCGGTCGGGAAGTGCGACGCGAGCACGTACCCGATTGCAAAGAAGAAGCAAACTTTGGAGTATTTGAGAGATAAGATTCACATGAGACCGAGGACGAACACGATTCAGTCCATAGCGAGAGTTCGGAACGCTTTGGCGTTTGCCACGCACGAGTTTTTCAACCTGCACGGGTTTTGTTACGTGCACACGCCGTTGATTACCAAGAGCGATTGCGAAGGCGCCGGGGAGATGTTTCAAGTGACGACATTGTTGGGCGAGTGCGACGAGGAAGACGGGAAGAAGTTTACGAAGAGTTCCGTGGAAGAAGCGGTGGTGATGGAGAAGAGAGCAGAAACGGCGGCGATCGAGACGAAAATCGCGGAGATGAAACAGGAGGAGAAACCGTCGAAATCGGGTTTGAAGGAACAGAACAAAAAATTGGAACAAGCCAAGAAAGATTTGAGCGAGTTGGAACGCAAGTTTCGTAAAGTTGGAGGTTTACAAAGGAGTGAAGATGGAACGATTGATTATTCCGAGGATTTCTTCGGCGAGAAGACATTTTTGACGGTTTCTGGTCAGTTAGCCGTGGAGACGTACGCGTGCGCTCTGAGCAACGTGTACACGTTTGGGCCGACGTTTCGCGCGGAGGATTCATACACGACGAGACATCTCGCGGAGTTTTGGATGATTGAACCCGAGCTGGCATTTGCGGATTTGAACGACGACATGCAGTGCGCGGAGGATTACGTCAGACACTGCTGCAAATATTTGCTGAAAACGTGCAGAAAAGATTTGGAGTTTTTTCAAAAGATGTACGATAAAAACTGCTTGGAACGCGTGGAAAACGTCGCGAACAATCCGTTCGGGAGAGTTTCGTATACCGAGGCTATTGAGATTTTAAAAGACGCCGTGGAAACGAAGAAGAAAGAATTCGTGTACCCAGTCGAGTGGGGGATCGATTTGGCCACCGAACACGAGCGGTACTTGGCTGAAGAAGTGTACAAGAAACCGGTAGTGGTGTACAACTACCCGAAGGACATCAAGGCGTTTTACATGCGCTTAAATCCGGACGGTAAAACCGTGGCTGCGATGGACATTTTGGTCCCAAAAGTTGGCGAACTCGTCGGTGGTTCCCAGCGCGAGGAGCGATTGGACGTTTTGGAACAACGCATGAAAGATTGCGGCTTGGAGTTGGAGGAGTACAGCTGGTATTTGGATTTAAGACGGTACGGTTCGGTCACGCACTCTGGGTTTGGTCTCGGCTTTGAGCGTTTGATTTTGTTCACCACGGGCATGGAAAATATCAGAGACGTGATTCCATATCCGAGATGGCCGAAAAATTGCTTAGAAGGGCATTAAGTTCATTGAATTTACAATAGAGAGAGAGAGAGAGAGAGAGAGAGAGAGAAGATGAAAATACCAGAAGAAACGAGCGAGCGAGATTACGCTCGCACAAACACGAAATACTACATAAACTCGCGAGGAAGAAGAAGAAGAAGAACAGCATTGAACCCTTTTAGTCTTCTTCTTCTTGGTTGTTCTCTTTTTCTCTCCTCTCTCGTCCTCGCCAAAGCGTCTCTTTTCTTCTTCCCTTTGTTTTTCAGACGACGTCCACGTTTCGTTCTTTCACACAGAGTTGCTCTTCATTTTGACAACATCTCACACAAAATAACAACGAAGAAAAGAGAAAGATGGGCGAAGACAACCCCGCGACGACGACGATTCAGACGACGACGACGGAAGAAGAAGAGGAAAAGTTGGACCCTCTGAAATCGATCAAAGATCAGATCGTCGCTTACGACCCGGAAGACAAAGACAAAGAAGCAGACGGGGGAAATCCGCTGACGAAAGAGCAAGAGTCCGAAGCGTTGCCGACGTTGAAAAGCGGGCAAAAATATACCTGTTTTACGTGTCAAACGCAAGATTCGTACAAGTGGTTCAAGAGTAAGATGGAAGAGAACGTCGGGAAGGTGATTTGTAAGAGGTGTTATCACAAGGAGTTGGTGGAATTGAGCGATAAGATTTGCGCGGTACGTTCGTGCGTTTTTGTTTTTTTCCCAAAGGAGGAAAGGAAGGGTCGTCACCGGAACAAACGAATAGACTTTTTGTTGTTGTTAACATTTTTTACTAACGCTCTGATATTATCTCAAACCACCACAGGCGTGCGGCACCTCGAAAACATCCGGATGTTGGTACCGATCGAAGAAGGACGATTCGAAGTGTTTGTGCCAAAAGTGCTACAAGAAAGAGGCGAGATCGATGGTGGATAAGACGTGCAGAGCGTGCTCGACGACGAAGAGCAGCCAGTGGACGCGTTCGAAGATGATCCCGGGGGCGGATTTGTGCACGCAGTGTTACAGGAAAGAGACGAAGATAAGAGAAGGGAAGATTGACATGGAACAGTTGAAGAAGGAGGCGGGGATTTTGGAGTTGAGGAAGAAATCGGATGATGCCGAGGAGGCTGAGTCTGGGGCGAGCGATGCAACCGCGGCTGGGGGTATCGGAGGAAAGAGAACGCATTTGCCGCACGAAGTCGCGCCACCTCCGCCAAAGAAGGTGAAGAAGTCGTATTACCAAAAAAAGAGACCGGTTATCATCCCGGACATCTCTCCCGAAGATGCGGAGAAGTTGTTGCGCGCAGCGGTCATACCAAAAACAGAGGAAGAGTTGGAGGAGGAAAAGAAGTTTCGCGAGTTGTCGTCAAAGTGTTGCGTCTGCAACTCGGAGGATTTAGACAACAGGTGGAAAGAGAGCGTCTTGCACTTGGAAGGTAAATTGTGCGACATTTGCTATTTCAAGGAGCTGTTGATTCGAGGAGGCTTGCCGCTCGCAGCATCTAATTGAGGAGGTGAGGAGGTGGAAGAAGTTGAAAGGACACTTCGTAGCGCGCAAAGTAGCGAGAAGAGAGACACGAACATACATTACTATACATTATTACTACTTACTACTAAGAGATATACATCCCAATACAAGCTAATGAACTACTCTCTGCTATGATATTCTACTTTTTTATTATTCGAGACGCATTTCTTTAAATTCGTTAAAATTTGCTCCTTCGTTTTGTTGAAAATTCGGTTGTCCTGTGTTATTAAAGGTTGAAACGTAACGAGCTCCCACGTTAGCGCCTAATGAGTTTGGAATACCACCGCTGCCGCCGCCGCTTCTGTGATATTCAACACCGGAAGTCATGGTCGGCGGTGGAGCGAGCGGGGCTGGTACCTCTGCAGCAGTTGATTGCGCTCCCGAGCTACTTTTATCAACCCATTGTTTCAAATTTTCATCGTAATAGAAAGTGTTCTCTGGCAAACCTGCGGTTTCTTGTGGCGCCACTTTCGGACCTTCGTAAGGCTTGTCCGGTGCGGGAACTGCCGCAGAGAATAATTTGGAAAATGATTTGACCAGCTTAAAAGGAACTCCTGATTGTTGTTGTTGTTGTTGTTGTTGGCCAGAGTAAGTCGTTTGCGACATGGGGGGATAATTTTTCTCTCCGGTATTATTATGACTATTGTTTCCGTGTTCGTCGAGGCTTGCCAGCGAGTGAGACCTCGAATGATTCGCACTCTCGTATGCTGTTGACTGTTGTTGATGGTATGGATTCTGTTGAGGTTGATTCGAAACGCTTTCCAAACTCGAACTCGAACCGTATCTTTGATGCTGGAACGCGGTGTCTTGACTGCTCGATCTTTGATGAAATTGCTGCGGCGGCGGAGTATCATCGAGGCCACGACTACCGATCACATCACCATCGTCACCTCCAAACAGCGCATCTACTGTTCCTCCAACGAATCTTGAAAGTCCTCCCGCTATCTTTTTACCGACATTCGCAATTTTTCCTTTAATGGCGCCCTGACCGAGCTTTTCTCTGATTCGTTTTTCTAAATCTACTGCTTCCGCTAAGATGACATCGACGCTTACCCCCGGATCACTGCGAGAGTCGTCTCGTACGAGCTTAAGATATTTCTGAACGTTCTTGAGCGTCGCAAGAGCGACGTGAAAGTGACCAAAATCGGCTAAAAGTACGCAGTAGGAAACTTTCATCCTTTGATGAGGTGTAAGCACCGACAACGAAGCTTTTAAAGCTTCGCTACCTTTGCCTTCGGCAAAGGAGAGCATGATTCTTTCCGCAATTAAGGAGCGGTGATACGAGCGAGGGTCTCGACAAGGATTATCGTTACTCCCGATTAAGCGCATGCGCGCTGCATCGTTCGGCCAAACGTCACCAGAAAGAAGATAACATAAATGAGCGATGCCCAAATAATTGCTCTCTCGGCAAGCATCGCCAAGAGTAATTAATCCATTCGTTATCGTTTTATCTCGTTCGTTCGAGTTTAAGGAAACCATGGCAATCACCTCTCTCCATCTGTCAGAAAGTGCAATGTTCTCATTGTTTCTCGTTATGAGATCCTTGACGGCAACGTCTGCTCGTCCGATTGAAAGTAATTCAAGCACTCGCAAAGGTGTCCCAACTTGCATAGTTTCCTGAATAGCTCTCACACAAGTATCTGATATAATCGTCTCATCGCGAGTCAGTCTGGCAACTTTTACAGCCACGTTCCACAACTTATGCGTGTGTGCAATATCTAGAGCAGCGATAGTGTTTCCTATTGATATCTGCCGTTCAATCTCCATCAGTATTGCAGGCGACGCATCTCGCTCGGAAACAGACGCACTTGTCAACGACGAAGGAGAACCGTCGGCGCGATTTTGAACGTGGAGAACACTCGCCACTTCAGCTTTAAACGCAACTTCACCAAAACTTCGCAACGAGTCGAACGTTTTCTTTCTCGAAAGAAAGAGAGACAAAATTCTCCACATCTCGCTCTCTCCTATCGTTTGCGATGAATTATTTGCCAAACGTTCACACTTGGAGCACAAACTCTCATCGGTCATTAAATTCTCAGAGTTGCTCAAAAAGAACGTCTCATCGCTCGCAACCTCGACAAATTCGCGAGCACCAAAGTCGTCGCTAGATCTAAACATGTCATGAAGAGAATGTGTGCACAACGAAAACAAATTTTCGTGCGCTTGAGACACCGTTGCGAGCGTACCACCAAAACCAAAAGCGATGCAGCGATGAGGAGGTTTTCCATCCGGAGATCGAACGGTTCCAGGTTGCGCGTGTGCTTGAATTGAGCTGTTGCTAACGTGACTACTGATGTTGTGCTGCTGAAATTGTTGCGGCTGATTTTGTGGAGATGGCATGATTGGTGGTGGCACTCCAAAATCGCTCGGAGGCTCGTACGCCACAGCCGCTTGAGCTGGGACGAGAGGAGGTACTCCAAAATTGCTCGGAGGCTCGTACGCCACAGCCGCTTGAGCTGGAACGAGAGGAGGTACTCCAAAATCGCTCGGAGGTTCGTACGCCACAGCCGCTTGAGCTGGAACGAGAGGAGGAACTCCAAAATCGCTCGGAGGCTCGTACGCCACGGCATGACTATTCTGTTGCTGGACAACCGGTAGACTCGATATGGATGGTGGCGGAGGAGGAGGTGTGAACATTTTCGGCGGCGGACCCCCAAACTCCGAAGGTGGCTCGTACGCTCGAACCGCGGGCTGTGTCACCGGTGGAGGAGGAATCGTAGCTGCCGCCGTCGGCTGCTGGTACAACTGTATGGGGGGATTTGAGACATCCGCAAAATCGTTCAAAAAGTCATCATCTACAGCCGGTGCATTCGTAGCCGAAATGCTATCAACGCCTTTACTTTCCACGCGCTCCGCATAAACGAGCGGCGGTGATGGCGCCGCCATCGTTTCCTCTGCACCACCTAACGTGTCAAAAAACGCCACATCGTCGTCGTTTCCCGCGAATAATCCATTGAAATTTGTATTGTCGCTTTGAACTACCGCTGATGCCGATGTCGTTTGCGAATGGTATTCTTCTCGTTGATAATTATGCTGTTCCTGATGTCCTCGCGCGTCTAGTCCTCGTCCTCCTTGTTTTTGATAATAGGCGGCATAGTTGTCCTGTACCTTCACCGGCGGCGGCGGCGTTTCTTCGTTCAACCATTCGTCCACGGTATCATCCGACGGTTTAGACGCCGCCGAAAAAGGTCTTTCTTTATCGTTGTTGTTGTTGTTGTTGTTGTTGTTGTCGTAATAATTATTGGTATTGCTATACCCGTAGTTTTCGTTCCGTGGCGTCCTCGTCGTCTTCACGATTGGCGAAGGCGCGTTCGCGTCAAACGTCGACGAGTCGTCGTTTTGATTATTATTATTATTATTATTACTCTCGTGATGATGATGATGATAATACTCTCGATGATGATCACGCCGCATCACAAAAGCGTCTTCTTCTTCTTTCACTTCTTCTCGTTTTCGCTCGTATTCTTCTCGGTTAAAATTTCTTCGTTGGTAAAAGTCGTTGAAACTGTTTTGCGCCTTCTTCTCTTCCTTCTCTTTCTCCTTCGCCTCGTCGAAATCGTTCAGCCAATCGTCGTCGTCGTTGTCGTTGTTCTTATTAGTATTCTCCATCGTCGTCCTCTGTGTTTTTCGTCCTCTTCTTTGTCGTCGTCTTTGTCTTTTGATTACGATGATGATTTGAGAGAAAAGTCTCCGTGCGAGTGTAGTAAATCTCTCCAACGAAGAGTACTCCGCGCTTTCAGAGCGTCTCGTTCTTGTCTCTCGCGTCCAAATTCGTTGCGTTCTCAAACGGAAGAGTTTCTCTTATTTATCCACGATTTCGACGAATCGAAAGCCCCCGAGAGTATTGGGCACACCAAAACGTCCTCTTCGGTCGTCGTTTCTCTCTCTCTCTCTCTCCGACGAATCCAATCCACTTCGCGAAGGGAAATCGAAAAGTGAGGAAAAGTCTCGTCAGAAACACGACGACGAGATACAGAGCATTCAAAACTCTCTTTAAAAGGAGAACGACGCACTGAAAGAAGAACACACAACAGAAACGGCAGTAAAGAGTAGCACAGGTAGTACACACACGTATAACGGAGTTTCGAGAGATGAGGACGAACGAGACGAATGCGAAGAATACGACGACGAAATCCATTTCCAATCCGTACGGCGAATTGAGCGGCGACGACGAGGACGACGACGAGGTCACGGAGGAGCGCGCGAGAAGAAGAAGACGAAAAACTTTTGGAGGAGGAAAAGAAGAAGGAGAACAATATCAACACCATCATCGATTCGGAGGAGGAGGAGAACGACGACGCTCTCGTCGAGAAGAAGAGGGAGAGGAAGACTATTCTCGTCGTCGTCAACACCGGCCGCCTCGCCGTCGTGACGACGACGAATACGACGACGACGATTACGGCCGATCGTCCCGCGGGTACCATCGACGAGGACGACGTTCCTCCGCGTCTCCGGAGAGTCCTCCTTCGAGAGGTAGGAGCCGATCCCCGGGGATCGAACGAAGACGACGACGAAGAAGAAGCGAAGATGAGGAGGAGAACAGAGGAAGACCAAAGTTTGGCGTTCCGGAGGAGATGGAGAAGTTTCACGAAGCCGAACTCCCGAACGGCAAGAACAAGAGCACGAGACGAAGTTTCGATCGACCAATAGGAGGAGGAACGGCGGAAAAGGCAAACGGGTCTCATCATCAAATGCCGCAAGGACGACAACACGGGAGAGATATCGAGAGGAACGCGCAGAATAGATTAAACATGGCGCAGCAGTGGTTGCAATCGAACGGGTACGAGGAAACGCAGAAACAAAACGAGATTTTGCGGAAGAGGAGAGAAGTGTACGTGGGGAATTTAATTCAAGGCGTGGTGACGCCGAACATTTTAGCGGACGTGTTTAACGCGATTTTGAAGAAAGTGGCGCCGAAACTGTGCGAACGCGAAGTGGCGGGGAATCCGGTAGTGAACGTCATCATGGATTCGCAAGGCTCGTTTGGGTTTGTCGAGTTGAGGTGCTTCGAGATGGCGCAGATCGCTTTGAGATTCGATAAAGTAGACGTGTGCGGCAGGCCGATGAACGTCGGGAGACCAAAAGGATACATCGAAGACCCGAGAGTTGGAGACGATTGTCCGCAAGAGGTGGTGGATAGCATGGTCGAGTTTGGCGGAAGTTTAGACGACGACGAGGCGAAAGCGAAAGAAAAGGAGTTGGCGAAAGCGAAAGCGGCGGCGGCGGCGGCGGCGGCGGCAAAGATTGCGGCGAAGATGAAAACGACGACAACGGTGGAGAATTTCAGGAAGAAGAAGAAGAACGAGAGCGCGCTGCTAAAATCGGTAAATATGAGATTAGAGAATTTGCTTTCCTTGGACGAAGTTGAAGCCGCGGAGAAGAAAGATAAAGATGGCGCGGAGGCGATTCTAGAACAACTTTTGCAAACTTGTTTAGAAGAGTGCGAACGAACGGTCGGGATGGTCATGGCTCTCGCCGTACCGACGCCGACGCAAGACGTGTTCGACAACCCAGAGCTGAGAAAAGGAGGCGCGAGGTGTTACGTAAAATTTGACAGCGAAGCCGTCGCAGAGAAAGGCGTATCCAAAATGAACGGACGAGAGTTCGGCGTCGATAACGTTATCAAAGCTTCGCTCGTTACCGACGAGGAGTTCGTCAAAGCGTCCGAGAATGTTTGGGTTTAATAAGTCAGAGAGAGTTATAAGCAAAAAAAAAGAGAGCTACGACGTGAGTACATTGTAACAAAAAGGCACCTGCCTGGTAACTAGGGCTTATATAATACATGTTGTAGACACACAGTTTACCGAAGACGGTGGTACTACCACCGTACGCTTCAATTTTTCTCATTTCTTTTTCATCGCCTTGTGCTTTTTATCAATCGCCTCGAACGGGGTCATTTTGAGAAGAAACAAACGATTCGCGCGTTCTTCTAAAGAACCACCACACTTCAAATTTTGACGCGTCAACTCTATTTTTAAATGATCTAAACCGAACCGCTCCAATTCTTGCGCCACGTTTATGTCGTGCAAATCGATTGGTTCAAAGTTTTCCTGTTTTGGAGGCGACGAGTTCGACGACATCGGCGCCGCCCCCACGACGGGAAATTCTTTCTCGTCGTTCGCTTTTGCCACTTTGATGACTTTTCTCTCCTCCTCTTTTCCTTCTTCTATTTGTTCTTCTTCTGTAGTGCTCTTGTTCGTCGTCCTCTTCTTCTTTTTTCGTCGAAAATCGTCCTCGTCCTCTTCGTCGTCTGAATCGTCCTCCTCCTCCTCGTCGTCCCGAACTCTACCCTTCTCGACCGTCGTCTGAATCGTTTTCGTCGTCGCCACTTTCATCGCCTCTTCCATCCTCTCCTTCACCTCCTCCGAATCCTTCCTAAACCGTTCTTCCTCCTTCTCCATTTTCGCTCTCTTCCTCGCCTTCTCTCCCGTTCGCTCCTCGATGTACTTCAACGCCAACGCCTCTTCCTCTCTCAAGCTTTCCTCCTTTGTCCATTTCTCCATTTTCCGAGCGTTTTCCGAGACGTGGTACCTTTGTCCTTTCAAATCTCGACACATGTCGTTGTTCGGCTCTGCGTTCCTCCCTTTTTTCTTCCCCGTGGATCGAAGTAACGTCCCGAATCCGCCTTTGCCTCCTCGGAGGCCTTCTTTAAGGAACAACTGGTACGTTTGGTTTTCTTCGATTCTTTGTCTTCTTTGTCGTCTTCTTCTTCTCGTCGTCGAGGTCTCATCGCGCGCGTTTCCTTTTCCTCCGTTTCCATCGTCCTCTTCTTCTTCTTCTTCGCGCTCTTCTTCTTCTTCTTTACGATCATCCTTTTCCAAGGCGAGGAACGATTGCTTTTCCCGTGGAATCCCTTCGCGCTTTTCCACCGCGCTTTTCAATCTCTCCAACTCATCTTCTGTGTCATCATCTGTATCGGAAGAGGAATCAGAAAGTTTTATTATTTGGTAACATCGCGTTCGCGTGGAATTTATCAATCTCACGAACACGTTTTTCGTTCTTCGCGTTCGTACTCTTCTTCTTCGTCTCGTGACGATAATCGTCATTTCTGCGCGGCGAAGAAGTGCGGAAAAGAGACTTAGGATTTCGTTCAAACGAAGACGAAGACAAAGTCATTATAAGAAGACGAAGTCAAGAAGCGAGAGAAACAACGAGCGTTCTTCTTCTTTTCCTAAAGTCCTTTCTCTTTCAAATATCGCTTCATCGCGCTCTCTCTCTCTCATCGAAAGACGACAAAACACCACGATTCGGATGACGACGACGACGGATGGAATACAGACGACGACGATGAATCTCTTCGCGCAGACGGCAAAGACAATGAAACGAAGAAGCAAAAAAGAAGCGACGCTGACGATGACGTGCATCGTCGTCGCGTTTTTCGCGTTCCTGGTGCCGCTGAGTGCTCTCGCGATCGTAACGGGACCTTTTCTCCTCGCTTTGGTGTACGTGAAACGAAGGAAAAAGCGTCGACCACACGAAGAAGACAAGTCCGAGAAGAAGGAGGAAGAGGAGACGAAGAAAAGCGGCTTTACCGCGACGAAGAAAGAAGAAGAGAATGATAACGATGAAAAAGAGACTTTAACCAACAAAACGACCACGGTACCGAGTAAAGTGGAAGAGAAAGTCGCGCTGACGGGTTCGGCGGCGTTGATGGCGAACATGCGACGGTCGGCGGCGAATACCGCGAATACCGGGGAGAAGGCGAAGATTTCTTCTTCGGCACCGTCGAAATCCGGTACGATTTCGAAAGAAGAAAAAGAAGAAACGCGTGATACTAAGAGCGGCAAAAGTGGGCACACTGTTTGGTACGTTTTGCACGGCGGCGAAGCGGCGCAGCAAGTCGCCAGGGACGTGAAAGAGGCGATGGAAGAGGAGTTTTTGGAGAAGCGAGGGATGAGCGACGTGCGCGTGACGACGGCGTCGATGGAAGATTTCAAAAAGACGCTGGAGTTGCACCGCATTCAAGGCGACGACAACAACAAAAACGATGAGATCAATAGGAAAAGAAGACGGGCAATCTTTGTCGTGGAAACGGTGGAAAACGCGCAACCGGCGGAAGAGGCGGGAAGCTGCATTAGGTATTTCAACAAGTTGAGGAAAGCTTTGAAATCGTCAGAGGGAGGAGATAAAGCAACAAAACTGCCGTTCGATGAGAACGACGCATTTGAGTATGCCGTGATGGGATTGGGCGATACGAATTTACTTTTAGATCGTCAAACGACCACCGCAAAGGATTGCAATCAAGCCGCGCAGACGTTAGATAACGCTTTAGCTGCTTTAGGCGCGCGCAGATTGTGCGAGAGAGGATTGGCGAACGATGCCGTTGGCTTAGAGGAAGGCGTGTTGCCGTGGTTGAAAGAGAAATTGTTACCAAGCGCGTTCAAAGCTATCGAGGAAGAGAAAGTTCGAGCGGAGAGAGATAAGCCGATCGAGGTGGTCTTTGCGTACGGCTCGCAAACTGGGAACGCGGCTGAAATCTGTAAGAATTTAGCGGCGGAGGCGACGGAAAAGTATAAGAAGGATAAAACGATGCGCGTCGAGTGTTTCGCGTGCAACGAACTCGACGCGGAAACATCTTTGAAACCGGGGACGGTTATTTTGTTTTGCGTTTCGAGTACGGGCGATGGGGACGCGCCGGATAATTGCGACATGTTTCTCACAAGATTAAAGCGAAGAGTGAAGAAGACGACGGCGAGCAATCCCGTTCTCGCCGGGACTCAGTACGCCGTCTTAGGTCTCGGCGATCAAAACTATTCCGCATTTATGGCAGTTCCGAGAATGTTTTCAACAACTATGGAAAAAGGTGGCGCGACGGTGTATAAGAAAAGATTAGAAGCGGACGATACGCTCGGTTTATACGAACAAGTCGACGCTTGGGTAGATACGTTATGGGAAGATTTAGATAAAGCCATCGCAAGAGCGAAAGCAGCCAGAGAGAATCCGAAAGGTTTTCTCACCAGTAATTCAACAAACAACGGTAGTAAAAGTGATACAACGACGACAGTAACAACAACGACCGCTAAAGAAGCGATTTTGTCGTCGTCGTCGTCGTATAAAGGTATTCCAGCGTTGCAACCGGCGCGCGTGAAAATATCGTTTACGAACAACGGACCGACAGAAAGATCAACATCTTCGGTAGAATTAGGAAAAGACGCGCTCGCGACGAGAGAAACTCCGTTCTTCGCGAAAATTGCCGCGAAGAAGATTCTCACGAACGCGTCGTCTGACCGAAGAGTCGTGCATCTCGAATTTGATTGCAAGAACAAAAACGATTCGGTGGAAAATTACGAGCCCGGAGATTCGCTCGCGGTGTTACCGAAAAACGACATTGCGTTAGTGTCTGAATTGATGACTCGGTTAGGAGATGTAGAAGGTACGAAAACGTTCGATTTGGAATGGATAGAAGGTATGGCGCCGCCAGGGAGTGACGTTGCAACGGCAACAAAGCCGCTTCCGCACGTGATTACGCCCTGTTCCGTTCGCGACGCGCTGGAAAAGTACATCGACATCACCTCTGTCCCGAGGAAATCTTTCCTTCGCGCGCTCGCCGAGTGCTGCACAAACGACGACGAGAAAGATCGTCTTCTGCTTCTCTCCTCTCG
>Ga0255779_1001273_pt1 | contig 29061 bp, 39 predicted proteins | sample 011ome_21_FD_179977 | JGI IMG/M metagenome (GOLD analysis project Ga0255779, IMG submission 179977) | Coastal salt marsh microbial communities from the Groves Creek Marsh, Skidaway Island, Georgia - 011508AT metaG (version 2) | ecosystem: Environmental > Aquatic > Marine > Intertidal zone > Salt...
CTTGATGTGTAGCATTTGATCTTTTAGCAGGTCTCCGTTTTTATTTACAACCGTTTGATTTAAATGTTTGCCTGATCTGTTAATTGTGAGGCTGTATTCCTTACCTTCTTCTAGTTCGTGTTCGAACTCTATCACATCTGGTTTTTCCTCTGTACCGGTTATATTGTCTTTGAAATGACTCTTACCATTGACTAAAATCTCCGCATGCGGTGGTTTGTCCCACATGGTTGCATATAGTTGTAATTTGAATTTTAGTTTTTCGGTTCCCATTCGAACTCCAATCCGGCTGTTCTGCCTGTGTATGGTATATTTACATCATCCCTGAACAGTTCAATGAATAATTGGGTACCCGGAACCTGTACCTTCATGTACTTGTCCGTGCGTTCAAGAACCTCCGCTTCCTTGGTCCTGTCGTTGTTTGTGCATGTTATCGTTATTGTTTCCATTTGTACATCCTTTCAAATTTTTCCGTGATCTCTGTCCTACGACCGCCCTGTGCCTCGAACTCATCTATGAACCTGTCTATGAGGTTGGCCGCCAATCTCCTGTACTCTGGCAGTGCGTCCTCGACCAGTTTCTTTATGGAGTCTTGGGGTTCGGTCTCCACTATCGTTCCGACGGGCATGTGGTCTATCCAACTGCCTGCACGGCACATGTCATTCTGTATCTTGTGTAGTTCTGGAGTGGGCATGAATGTGGACATCGTCCTACGGGATTCATCGACCAATATGCACATCAGTGTGCCAAAGTAATTTTCCTTGTATATGTCTTTCTGCATTATTTTTTTAATGGTATGAACTTGTCTGTCTTGAGATCGTACACCAGTCCGTGTTTTGTGGCGTTGTCTATGCTTGTGCCAAACAGGTTAGATTTCATGTTGCCATCCTCGTCAAAACACTTGGGATTCTTCATCCATAAAAACTTGCAACTGCCCGCGAATTTCTTGACCATCTTGACCGCCATCTCGACACCGTCGTTGTTGGCCACACCTGACTTGTCCATCCTGTACTCTGCCGTGAAGTTGAAACTGGCATCCAGTTCCTCCTCACCAGACTTCTTGTAATAGAAACCTATGTTCTTTTCCTTGGTGCCCTGTGCGAGATTACTGTTCATATCTGTGTAGTTTATCGTTCCGTCCAGATTAACACTTTCGGCTACTTCCAAATCCATCGTTCCCGATGTTATGTGACTTGGAAGTGAGAACGACCAACCGAAAGTTGTGTGCGTATCTTTGTTTATTTCATACGCCAACCTGTAAGATTCTGTCTCCACATCAGAGAATGATTTGATCAGGCTACCATCCACTGTACTGATATCTGTTTTACCTTTCGAGTAATCAAGGCTTAACACGTTGTTGCCCAGTTGGTATGCTACACCTATGTTGGCCGATGTGGTGTCATTGTTGTCACCCACTGCCAAAGCACCGTCTGATGTGTTGCCTAACCATGTTTCCTGTTCACTCATGTATCCCACTGATGTTTTTAGTTTGAATTTGTTGTTTATGTAGAAATCCTTGCCCACGTTCAACGAGTAGTCTCCGTTTCCACTCTCTCCTGTGTAGAAACCAAAGTTGTAGTTCTTTACGAGATCCCATTGTCCGCCCTGTGTGAACGATCCGTACATCTGTTGGTGTGGTAGGAATGTGTTCTTGTTGTTTACCAACATCTCAACATCTGAATATTTTCTGCTGTCTTTGACAGTGAAACTGTTGCCAAGATTCATATAATAGTCTCTGTCAAAGTCGTCCAACACCATTATCTGCACGTCTGATATCGCAGACTGCATACTTCCTGAGCCTGTTGCATATGTGTTGCTGATAGAAGATGTGCCACCATCAACTCTTCCTGTAGTAGGAATTCCGACTGCTCCCTGTGGTTTGGTCGCCTCGTCAAAGTCCACTATGCCCTGTCCGTGTATGTTCACGTCATATCCTGTGATTTCCTTGTCTGCTGTTGTTGTGACCAGTTTGACTAGGTTCTCACCTTTCATGTGTGGCCACATCTGGTGTAACACCGCCACCTGTGCTGTAACTATTGGTGCCGCCATGGACGTACCTGCCATGGTATCATACGATCCTTCGTTGTTTGTGCTGTAGGTGTTTCCTGGTGCCAACACGTAGAAGTCAGATGTCTTGTGTGTGTCCGTACAAGCATTGTCAACTACCACTCTGCATAGGTGTCCTGCCTTGTTGGTCCAACTGTCAAGGTTGTTTGCGTTGAAGTTGTATGAACCAACGATCAACACCTTGCCTCCCAAAACCAGATTGCCGTCCGCATCCGTCTCTGTGGCGAACCAACCTGGCATGGCACTGTATTCCAATCCCTGGTTACCCGCTGAATTTACGAGAACCAACCCCTTGTCGGTTGCGTCCTTCCAGATATCTGAAGTCATTTGTCCAACATACATGCCATCTGAATAGTCCACTACCTTTTCATTGTTACTGTTGTATTGTATCGGTGCCTGGTAAGTGCCATCTGTCAGTGATTGTACATTACCTCTGAACCACGAGTCATAGTTACGGTTCGCAGAAAGGTTACCAACTATGGCTCCTTGGTCCGCCGCCCAACTGAATCCTGAGGCCGCATTGTCCAGACTCACAGACCTTCCATCACCGATCTTGATCACTACAGCCTTGGCATCGTATGCCATGCCGTGCATGCCTGTGCCATCCTTCTTGGCCAGTATCGTACCCAGCACGTGTGATCCATGACCGTGATTGTCCTGTATCCCGTTTCCGTAATAGTCCTTAGTGTCTAGCACCTGTCCGTCAAATTCTGTGTGGTCCGTGTCATAACCTGTGTCAGCCACCGCGACTATGGAACCTTTACCCGTCCATCCTCTACTGTAGGCTGAACTGGCGTTTACCTGTTTGCCAGATCCTCCGGCCCATCCCATGCCATTTTCAGTGTATTCGTCTGTCTCGTATGTGGTCTTGTCCGTGTTGTATCCAACAGTCCTTGTACCTAGGTTCTCATCATTTTCTGTGTATGCTGTGTCTACTGCATTGTTAAAAGTCTCGGTCGACACTATCCGTCCTGGGGCATCATCTATTGTCCTTGTCTCTGTTTCAGTTTCCGTCACAGGATCACCATAGGTCTCTGTTGTGTCGGCAGATCGTGTTGTTAGGTTTAATTCTTCTGTAGCACCGTGCGTCCATTCTCTTAATGTGTAACTTTTGTATGAAACTGTTTTGACCCTGTATGCCTGTATGCTCTTGGTCCTTGTCTTCTTCTGGCTAGATGTGGTAGTATCCCTGGTTGTCCTTGTGGTTGTACCATCGCCGTTGTCTACGTCAGTGCTTGTTCTAGATGTTGTGCTTGATGTAGTGGTCCATTCCGACCAATCTGTGTATGTAGGATCACCGTTGTAAGCATCACCGTAAGTGGTAGCGGTTACCTCATCCGTGACCGAAGTGTCAGTGTATGTCAGTGTCTCTGTAATCGTTCTACTCTCTGTGCTGGTGTCTATCAAATCTGGTAGGGTTTCTGTGCTCTCCGCAGTACGGTATGTTTTCGTTGTCTTGGTGTCACCGTTCGAGAATGTTGTCACTGTTGTGTCGATATAAGTTTCCGTGATGGTCCTGCTCCTAGGCGTAGTTGTAGTCACTGTTCTTTCTTCTGTGCTTGTTCGTGTTCCAGTACTGAGATCATCGGATGATGTGGTCTCCGTCCAGTCCCCATAAGTTATCACGGTTTCTCCGTCTACGGCGTCACCTGTTTCTGTCTTATCCAGAGTAGATGTTGTGTCTGTTGAAGTTACAGTCGCCTTGCCTGTCTCCGCCAGATCGTCTATCAAGTTTTCATTTTCTACGTCTTTCTCTAGATCTGCCTCGATGGCCAAGAAAGTAAGATCCTCGTCGTCGTATTCCTTCTTTGTGACCAACGTATTCCAAAATTGTTCTTTGCCTTCGTAATATTTCTTTGTGTATCCTACAAGGGCATACCAACCCTTTTCCAATGACATGTTTTGACCATCTATGGTGATGTCATAGTCTGCGAGCACAGAGGGATCGAAAGTGCCATTGTATTGTTGTACGAATTGAAACGCCTCGATGGCCTCAGCGGCATCTATGACTTGATCTTCACTCATCTTCTGTATCGCACTCAAGAAGGCAGATCCAGAACCATTGACACCAAAAATATTTGTTGAGATACCCAGTTGTGATTTTGGCGGTGGATCAAACGACACCGGTACTCCACCTCCACCCCCGCCACCGCAGGCAGTAAGGGTCAATCCAGCCAAACCGGCCAACACTGTATTTTTTACTTTTGATTTGAGTTTCATAGTAATGCTCCCATGACTGTAGCACCTAGTATAAAAAATAGGATGTATCTTGTGTATAATGAAAAGGATTTGAATATCTTGTATCCATTATCCCTCAGGCAAATCACGTGTGCATCAATCGATTCAGCCGTGATATTCACATCAACTGTGTTGATCTGTTCTAGGTCTTTGTCGTTCATGTTATTAGTATAACACGGAATCCGGATCTGTCAACTGGAGTTGATCTTGCTAGAACCTAGTGTTTATGCGACTTTTTATGAATTGATCAACACGGAACTGATGGTTCCTGCTGTGACCGAGGTGGCCTTTGCTCTGACCCAAACAAAATTTCCTGTGAAATTTGCGGTTGAAATAAGAGTGCTTTGGTCTGCTGTGAAAGTTGAACCTGCAATATCGAACCAATCATCTTCGGTTGGAGTTGTTGCGAGTGAACCTTGCATTTTGATTGAACCTGTCATTGTTGAATTCACTTGGTATGCCACTGTGTGTACACCATCAGGTTGAGAATAGTACCCATCACCTTTGCTTTTGTCTGAAACAAATCCTGTATGGTCTAACGTAGTAGTTGTGGATCCATCTGAAGTTTCTGTTGTGACTATCTCTTCAACTATCAGTTCATTTGCCGAACTCACCGTTTTTACAGTAAACGTTGAATTGTTGTTTGTTGTTCCTGTAACTGTGATCAAATCTCTTATAGCAAAACCGTTGAGTGTAGTGCTGGTACTAGTGATCTTGTATTCAGAACCCGTGGCAGTGAAACTGATGTCCGTACCTGTAACGTTCGCGATGTGCGATTTTGACGCTAGTAGTGTGGTGCTTGTCTGTGCCATCGTTGTTATTTATTCAGTATTTTTCCTTTTGAATCTCGCAGTTTTTGGACCAAGTCCATACACAGCGGCCAATTCATTAGGCTCCTGTCCGTCCACGGTCAGTATGTTGATGTATTTGATCTTGTAGGATTTGCCGTCCGCTTCTCCCAATTCCTCACAAACACAGTCATCTTCCCTGACTTTTCTCACTCTCAACAGGCTCCTCTTTATGACGGGAGAGCCCATCCAGTTCTTCTGTATCATGCTTTCAACGATGCTTTGATCATTGAATATGTTCTTATCTCGTAGTTTTTTTATCGCTTCCATTTTTTACCTTTCTAAATTTGATTATTTTTTCAATGGCGTTCTGTGCCATCATGAATATTGGTGTGAGAAACTTTTCTTCAGTGACGTAGAAATACCCACCAGAGAAGTAGGGGAATTTACTGTTCAGCAAACCCAACACATCTCTACTAGTGATCAGATAGTTGTCCTTGTTTGACTCTATGAAATTTCTAAGTGTGCTAACATCTGTTTCAGACAATATGTTTTGTGCTTCTTTCTTGAGATACACTTGGTATTTGTACTTGCCGTGCGGTAGGCGTGTACAACCAACTGTGTCTTTGTCGAGATGTTTGAATTTTGGATCAACGGTCGCAGACCCTGACCAGAAATCCCAGAAGTTATCGATCAGTTCCAAGGACTTGTCATAGTCTGTGTAGAATATTGCTTTCCTATCCTGGAAACGGAACTTCAGGAGTTTCCTGTTCTTCATTATGAAGTCTGCCAGGAAATTCATGTCAGGCGCATCTGGATAGTCTTTCTTTATCTTTAACAAATGTTCGTCCGTTGTGGGATAGAACATCAGGCTTCCTGGTATCCTGAATTCGGTCTTGTGCCTGAACTTGCCGTAGTACAACTTATTGTGATTTTTTCTCATCAGACACTTTAGGTTTGAACTGGTCAATGACTTTTGGTTCTTTCTTGGCCTTGAAGTTCACTGTGAGTTTAGGGACAATGTCATCAGATAGTCCAACCTCTACCATGCCTCCTTCTGTGAGTTCTCCAAACAACATCATCTTACTCAATGGTTTCTTGATCTCATCATCTATCACACGTTGTAACGGTCTCGCACCCAACTTTGCATCAAAGCCTTTGGTCATCAAGAACTCAATAGCGTCATCTGTGGCGTTGACTTCCACGTCCTTCTCCATGGTCATTGTGTTTAGTTCCAGCAAGAACTTCTTGACCACGGACTTCATGGTGTCTTTGCTTAACTTGTCAAATTTGATAACTGCATCCAGTCTGTTCCTGAACTCTGGTGGGAAGAACTTTTTCAGTGCCTTGTCGTCCTCGCCCGTTCTCTCGCTCTTGCCAAATCCAATGTTGTTCCTTTCATTCTCTTCTGCACCTAAATTAGATGTCATTATCAGTGTTATATTTCTACAATCTGCTTTCTTGCCGTTTGATCCAGTCACTGTACCGTAGTCCATGACCTGTAATAGCATGTTGGATACATCTCTGTGTGCTTTCTCTATCTCATCGAACAACACAACTGCGTGTGGATTCTTCTCAACTTCATTGATGAACATACCACCACCCATGTTTGAATCTTCATATCCAACGTAACCTGGCGGTGATCCAATCAGTTTTGCGATTGAATGTTTCTCTTGGTATTCTGACATGTCAAATCTTATCAATTCAACGCCTAGTGTTTTAGCCAGTTGTTTCGCAGTTTCAGTCTTACCACATCCTGTAGGTCCTAGGAACAGGAATGATCCAACCGGCTTGGTGAGACTTTTCAAACCTGCTCTGGCAACTAGTATCTTGTCTGTGATAGTGTTGATTGCTTTGTCCTGGCCATAAACCTGCAGTTTCATCTTCTCTTCTAAAGTTTTTAAATTGCTCGCCTGTTTCTGACTCAATTGTTCGATACTAATACCTGTCATTACACTTATCTCGTGTATGATCTCTTCATGATCTATCTTGCCGTCTTTGACTCCGTTTAGTCTCAATCTAGCACAGGCAACATCGATCACATCTATAGCCTTGTCTGGTAATTTCTTGTCAGCGATAAATTTAGTTGAATAGTCCACAGCGTCCTCACAGGCCTCGTCTGTTATTGTACAGTTGTGGAACTGCTCGTAGTACTGTTTCACACCTTTCAATATCTTTACTGCTGTCTCTTTGCTAGGTTCTCCCACTTGCAGTCTTTGGAATCTCCTCATCAGTGCTCTATCCTTTTCAAAATATTTCCTGTATTCTTCCCAAGTGGTTGATGCAAGTACTTTAATTGATCCTTTTAGCAGTGCAGGTTTCAGCATGTTCGCCATGTCCATGTTGTTGCCCTGTCCTGTTGCACCGGCACCCACTATCATGTGTGCTTCGTCAATGAACAGTATGCTTTTTCCCTTCTGGTCCAGGGCGTTAACGACCAATTTCAATCTCTCCTCGAAATCCCCTCTGAATTTACTGCCTGCGATTAGGCTGTTCACATCTAGACTCCATACGATATGATCCTTTAGGTATTCTGGTACATCGTCCTTGTTCTTTGCGATCCTTCTTGCCAGCCCTTCTACTACCGCTGTTTTACCAACACCGGGATCACCAACTATCAAAACATTGTTCTTGTTTCTTCTCGCAAGTATCTGTTTGAGATCCTCTGTTTCTTGTTTTCTGCCTATTACGGGATCTATCTTTTTGTCGAAGTACTTCTGGTTCAAGTTCTCACAGTAACTCTTTAGTATCCTGTCTGCTTGGTTGGGTCTCAGTTTCTGTTCTGGTCCTGCTTCTCCCGGACCACCCATGCCTGCCATGCCCTCATCTAATATTGTTTCCGTTGATACAAGGTCAATAAGATCTTGTTTGTTGACCTGATGTTTCTTAAGAAAGAATGCCGCATAACTTTTCTTCTCTGAAAATATTGATATCAATATATCTACAGAACTCACATCCTGTCTGCCCTGAAACAAGGCCTGTGTAAATGCCCTGTTCATCAATCTCTCTAATGACGCTGTCTTACGTGGTGTCATTGGTTCCGATCCCTTGGCCACAATGTCATTGCATTTGGTATCTAGGTAGTCTTCCACGTCCTTGATCAACGCACCCACTTGCACCTTGAAGTCGTGCAACACTGTGCCAATATTTTGGTCCTTGATCAGCGATAGCAACACGTGTTCTATTGTGACATACTCGTGTCTCCTTTTCTCCGCTTCTTTGACTGCATTCTCAAATATGTTCTCTAGTCCTTCATTTGCTTCTAACATTTTCTATCCTTTGTTTGCCATTTGCCATCGTAATTTCGATACTCTTTTATTAAACGTAATACCATCAAGGTGATCGAGTTCATGCTGGAAGCACTTGGACTCCATACCGTTGAGTTTTGCGAATCTTGTTTTGCCTTGTGTTGTTTCATATTGCACTTCTATAACTTTTGGTCTCTCCACTTTAACAAATACATTTTTAAAAGAAAGACATCCTTCCACGTCGATCACTTTCTCCTCACTAGAATTTATCACCTGTGGATTCCAAATTATAGCATGTTTTTGGAATGTGTCAAATGAGTCGTGACCTATCGCGAAGAATCTTTTGGTAATGCCGATCTGGTTTGCCGCGAGTCCCATTCCACGTTCGTCCAGCATGAGTTTGATCATGTCTGTCTCGAATTTTTCAACGTCGTCATATCCTACGATGCTGTCCTCAGATTTCCATTCTGTGCTTACTTGCATAAGTGTTTCGTGTGGGTATTGGAACACTTGTATCATTTCACTATCTCCACGTCCGCTTCTGTTTCTATGACCACCCTCGCACCGCAGGCCAGCAAAGGCTTGTCGTTGCCACCGTACACGATCTTGCTTGGTCCTTTGATGTCGACCTCGTGGCAGTAGGTGTTCTTTGAACCTTGTTTGATTGTGATCACGGGATCGTTCGTTCCGTACTTCTTGTTTGCCCTGATCACGTGTTGGTTCACGTGTATGTATTTCTTCTTTGTCCTCATAGGTCCTTTATCTTCTTCAAGTCCGCGGCACTCAGTTGTGGTATCAGTATGTGTATTTTCACATAAAGGTTACCACGTATGCCTATCGTTTTATGTACAGGCATTCCCTGACCCTTGACCTGTAGTATGGTGTTGGGTTGTGTGCCTGACGGTACTTTCACTTTTATTATTTTGTCTTCCAGTGTCTTAAGATTGAATTCATGTCCACGCACTGCTTGGAAACAGTCTATGGTCTTGTCTGTGTATAGATCATTGCCCTTGCGTGTATAACCGTCTGAGTCCAGAACACTCATCATGACCATGAGATCTCCACGTGGCAAATTCTTTATGGAATCATCACCCATGCCCGCGTATTTGAATGTGACACCGTGTTGCACGCCTGCGGGAATGTTCACAGTTGCGAACTCATCCCTGCCACTGGGAAGTTTGTAGTTGATGGTCTTCTCGCTCTTGGTCATGGCTTCCTTGATGCTTATCGCCATCCTGACCTGAACGTTCCTGTTGCCTCTCTGTTGTGTTCTGTTCTGTCTGAAGATCCTCTCTCCGCCTGGTCCACGTGTGAAGTTGAAACTGGTGTTGAAGTCCATGTCCCCGCCCTGGAACCCTGAGAAGAAGTCGCCGAATATGTCCTCATTGAAGAACGGGTGCTGTCCGCCACCCGTGTTGGCGTTGCCGAACTTACGCATGGTGTCGTAGTCGTGTCTTTTCTGTGAGTTCTTCAGTGTGTCGTGTGCTTCGCTGATCTCTTGGAACTTGTCCTTGTCGCCGCCCCTGTCTGGGTGATGTTTCTTGGCCAGGTCTTTGAATGCTTTCGTGATCTCCGCACTGGTGCTTTGTTCATTCACACCTAGTATGTCATAATAATTTTTCATTTACTGTATTGTATAACAGATTTACTTTTTGTCAATAAAACGAGGATTCAATGTCATGCCCCATATTACCATGCTGATCCTTTCCTGCTGGGATGGTGATACCGCCCTATGCCTGTGCAACACAGGAAACACCACTGCCTGGCCCTGTTTCAGTCTAATATCCTTGTCTTGTAATTCAAGAAAACCTCCCGGAGCAGTCTGCAGTTCACAGCACATTGTCAGATGTCTCACGTGGGTACGCGGATTAACGAAACCATCTTCGTGCCATTCATAAAATTCACCTGGCTTGTAAAACGAGATCTGTGGTGTTTGTATCCAATCGATCTTACGGTCAGAAACGGAATTTAGAATATCTATCCATGTTTGCCAGTACTTGCTGTCTTTGTACCACACTACCCTGTTATTTCGTACTTTTGGATTTGTTGGTTTGCCTTTGCGGTGTCCGTGTGTGGTTCCTTGCTGTAAGTTGCCGTTAGCAATACCCCATTTGATAATTTCCTCGCATTGTTCTTCCGTGAGGAGAGTGAATGGTTCGTACAATTTCATGTACTAGTAATTATTTGCTAGATTTTGCCCTTGATCCAGTGTAGAGTCCAAACCAGGCCGCACCCGCACCAACTACGATCGAAACAAGTCCTGACTGTTCCATGGTTGGCGCCGCTATGTCCATGTACCATATCACTACCTTGTACAATAGGAATATGTAGGTTGAGATGAAAACCCTAGGGAATATTCTCCAACTGTCGACCGCTCTCGCTAGATGTATCAGTTTGGCATAAGGATTAGGTCCTAGGTCTTTTACACTAGTGTCTACTTCTAATTCGACTGATACTTTTTTTTTGGCTGTTTCTTTGCCTGCAGGTACAATCAATTTGTCTTCTTTCAATTCCTCGGCCATTATTTCACACCTTTGATTTTAGCGTCTCTTTTCCTGTGTCCGTTCCAAGCAACGAAGCCACCGATCCTCAATGACCAGTATGCCAAGTAGTTCATGGAATAGAACCCGTTCACAATGATGTTGATGTCTCTGAAGATCTCGTCTGCTCTCTTCTGTGTCAACTCACCCATTGTTTTCTTTTTATTTGCTTCCAACAATGTTTTGTACTTGTATGCGTAGTCGTGTACCAGACCACCCATCAATAAAACACCGACTGGAGAGAAGAACGTTCTTAGGAACTTTGGAATACTTGCACCATCAAATTGGAAGCCTGCTGGTATCACATATTCTTTTCCGTCTATGTTGTACTTCCAGTCATCTGTTAGCACCCAGTTCCTTGTTGATAACAACCACATTGCGATTCCTTTCCAGAATCCCTTGCCTTTGGTCTTGATCGGCACTGGTTGTAACTTCGGCATTCCCTTGAAGTTAAATTTTAAGTTTGGTTTTTGTTTTTTGTCAAATACATTGATAATAGCGGCGATGATCACGACTGCGATAAGCACAGTCCACTGCCAAAATTTCATTGCTAATGTTATTAATAGTTCCATAATTCTCCTCGTTAATGTGCGTATTTATTCGATCGCACCTTTCACAACACCCGCTTCTACCAGTTTCTTTCTGTTCTTCATGTGTTGCTTCTGTACGTCCTCTTTGGCTCCACCAAAGTATGCCACTGCGTGACCCTCTCGGCACATTATCTGTGATACCTGTTTGCCGTCTATGATGAAGTCTCCAAGCACCCTTCCGAACTTGCCCTTCATGTCCTCACCTTTCTTGCTGATGGTTGTCTGCAATACAGGATTTGGCCCAAGCAGTGATTTCAATTTGGCTTTTGCGGCCAAACCAAATTTCTTTTCGATTTTATCTCTTGTTCTAGATTCCGGCGTGTCTATGCCCATGATCCTCACACGCTCGTTCATCTGCCATATGCCGAATCCTAGGTCAATGTCCACGTCTACCGTGTCACCGTCTACCACTCTCCTTAATTTAGTTCTGTACGTCCACATCTTTCTTCTCCTCTGTTCCCTCGTAGTATTTCTTGTATTCCTCAAGTAGGATATTTGTTTCCTGTAATTTCTGTCTGATCTGTGCAAAGTTCTTGGACAGAAGTTCGTAGTCCTTGTCGGTCAATCCAAAAAGCACCGGATCTATTCCTGCCTCTTCCAGTTTCTTGAAAACCTGTTCGGCATTCTCAGAAGTGATTATGATCCAGCGTATGTCTTCCAAGGTCAATGGCATTGGGTCTGGCAGGTTCAACTTCTGCCTAGGTTCTTCAACAGTGAACAGTTTGATCCTCTTCTCTCCACCTATTCCACACCCGGTCAGTAAAAGTATTAATGAGACTGCTAAAATTTTATTCATATGGCACGTAATTCGGATTTGCTAGGTTTGGGCACTCCGGATTGATCTCCGATTTCCTTGTTGCTTTGATTTCTGCTTCTGTTCTCTCCGCACCACTGGCCAGTTCCACACACCTCTTGGCGTTCACGGAACCCTTGTTCATTATTCTTTCGATGGCCTCTGTCCTGTCGATAGCAAGTTTGCCGAAATCTCTTTTCTTCTTGTTGAAACGCTTGTCCAGATCGTCTAGGTCCTTCTTGAAGGTCATGACCAAGTTATTGAGTTTCTTGTTGCTCTCCATTATGGCCTCGAAGTCCACCTTCTGTTGTTCTATCAACTTTGTCTGTGCTTCTATGCCTTTTTCCAGTTCTATCTGGTTGGCCTTCAGCGTGGCGTTGTCCGCACGTAATTTCATCACGTAGACACCCGCACCCGCTATGCCGGTTATCAGCATTATGGCTATCGCCATTTTTATAGTTGAAAACATAATAGTAGTATTTATTGTTACGATCTTTCTAGGTCACAGGTCACACAATGGAACCCACCTCCTAACGTCCTTGATTGACGCATGGGTATATCGATTACTTCAAATCCTTCTTTTTCTAGTTTTTTTATTAGTTCTGTCTGTATTTCATCAACAACGATTGTTTCTGGATCTAGAGATAGAACGTTCATTCCTATCCATTTCGAAGCAAAAGGGAATACATCAAAACTTCTGGGTACACAGTCTTCAACCCATATTGTTTTGAAATCCTTCATGAATGCAGGTAAAGTTTCTGTAGTTAATCTCGAGGCATTTGCAATTATAGTATTTTCACCACAAGACAATAGCGTTGAATCAATGTGTGTGATTTGATTTTCTACTGCCCGCCATGGCACAACTTCAAATTCCGTGCCAACCTGTTCCTGCAACCATATTGCTCCGGCTTCGTTAGCCGAGTGTGATAACGAATAAACAAGTTTGTCATTTAATTTAAGAACATTCGCGGCATCAAACATCGGATCTTCTAGTGTTTCGGGTCGCGGTGCTCTTACTATTTTGCAACCCGACTGTTCAACAGCAGGGTACAGATCTAATTCTCTAGAACGGCTCGAGAACGGAGTCGGACATTCTATCACTGTATTTCCGACAGCAAGTATAATATCTCTGGCAGAGTAGGCCCATGTAGGTTTATCTATTTGAGGTCTTGTTACTTGCACTCCTCTGGTTATTAAATGTTCCGCCAGTCTATCTAGGTCTTCTTTCGCTTCATTGATTACTGTTTGCGATACCGGACCTCTGTCTAGTGTTACTTCGTAAGTGGATCGAGCTATGCTGTCGTCAAATTCTCCGTCACCGACAGGCCATGAAAAATTTTCAACACTACCAACTAGAGCAGATTTAAGTTCCCCGTAATCATTTTTTGTTGAAACTATCATTGTTAACCTTTTATCTTCACCGATCTACAGTCTGGATATTCCACAATGTGTGGAAGATGGCTATCCTTCATCTTGTAGTCTTCTAGCAACTTGTTACACTGTATTGCGTGTTCTACTGCCATGTTGTAATGGTATCCAACATTAAATTCTTTTTGATCTATCCATTTTTTGTATTTGAAGTCACGTCCGTCATGACCCATCTGTTTCAAGATATTGTATTCCTTGGCTGTACTGCACAAGATCGCTCCACCTCTTTTGTTATCTAAAGGCTTACTGTTACCAAAACTTAGACATTGTAGTTGTCCCTTGCGATACATTTTAGGATGTAATAGTCTAGCACTGTCCCAGATCCTAGTACCTTCAAAATTGTATTCTCCCAACCAATGATCATTGTTATATTTGAACTTTATTCCTAGTTTTGTTAACGTCATTGGCACACTAAGATAAGTGTAACATGTGAATGATTTTACTTTTTTAACCGCATCGTGTCTCATACACATTTCAATGGCGTGTGTGCAACAGTCAGTTGCCACAACATATGGTGCACCTGTAAACTTGGCAAGATTCTTTTCAAAATTAGATATATGATGGTACATTTTATTTTTTTACTCCAGTAATCTGTAGTGTATATCTATCCTTTTTTCCGAGGTTTGCCGCCATATGTTCTTCGCCATATTGCCACCCAAAGTAACTACCGGCAGTACCTGTGCAGACTTTATTACCTATCCACAACTGATGTCCTGGTTCACTATTTTGTAGAAATACTATAATTCTCATTATTTTACTTTTGTCTTTTACCTTATTTCTTTTTATAAATGTCCGACACGTGTCTGTATGGAAAGGCAGTATTTGTCCTGGCTTCATCTTGTTTAAAGCAATAACTGTATTTTTTAATTTAAATTTATTTGCAATTTTTTCAAACTTCTCATCCACAGTGTTGTTGATATAAACACCTACATTCTTTTTATAGATTTGTTTATTTTTACTTGTAGTATTGAAACTGAGATAATGATTTTTGTTTGTTCTCCATGAACCTTTTATAAAATCTTTTGCTGTCCAGGTGGTTTTAATTTTTCCCTGTATCATTCAAGAATCCACTTACCTGCAGTGTGTATTTGTTTTCCATCCCTGCGTTTGCTCCGAGGTGTAATACTTCACTGTCCCACATGTGGCCGTCCCCGGCTTTCCAGTGTACATCAACAGTATTGTCATATTGCAAAAATTGTCCCATCTTCCAGTCTTCGAGATACATGTTGGCCCTTACTTTCATCCTTTTATCGTTTGGAAATCTTTTTTTTATCTGAAAGAAGGTGTCTCTGTGCCATGGAATGATCTGGCCAGGTGGTTGCATAATTGTACTAACGGTTACTACTTCCATGCCTAGTTTTTCTCCCAGGTTATCGTAGTCACACTCATGTTTGTCCCACCACTTCTGACGTATTGTTGTATTTTCTATTACATAAGTTTCCGGGAACCCGCCAAATTTTTTGTGTATGTCTTTAAGTTCATCTTTTTGGTGAGCGATACACGTGGTGCAATCGGCAAGTTCACCCTCTAAGAAAAGTTTGTAATCAAAATCTGCATGTAATTTTTTGTGCATACTTTAATAGTTAGCGTCTAAAATCTTACAATGATTATCTATTGGATAAGTCCATTTTTGTACACAGTTTTACCATTCTCTTTCATTGCAGTCAAGATGCTCTTACGATTGCCCTCTGACTTGTATGAAACGTGTACCCAACCTGATTCTGGTATGCCTGGAGTGTAGAATTCCAATATCAGTTGATCGAAGTCGCAGTTTTCAGATATCCATTTGGCCACATCGTAGTTGCCTGTGCCCGGACACTCTATGTCCACGGCCTCACCTTTGCAGTGCTGTGATTTGCTTGAACCACCTACCGCTTCATTCAGTGCCGGTCCCCTGTATCCTGAATTGATCACTGTCACACCAAAGTTGTCTCTGACCTTCTGCACAACATTTTCAAAAAGTGCTTTTGCACTGGCCAGATGCTCCGCACCTGGTGTGTTGTCTAGGCCTTTCCTCGTGGCTGTTTGGCTTTTTGTGAATTCTGCTAGTGTGAAGTTTGTGCTTAATCTCATACACTTATTTATCAAAAAGTGCGTACATTATGTTACCAACCTGATTTACTCATCAATGCAGATTGACCGTCCTTGCTGAAGATGAATCTGTCTTCCGTGGTTTTGGTAATCTGATATGGACCAAAGTATTTGGTCAGGTACATGCATTCGCTCATCGCCGACTCGTCCAGTTTGAATGCCCTGATCTCGTTCATGATCATGTTGGTTGAACCAAATGCGTGTAGTTCAAATTTCAATGTGTCTGCGTTCTGTTTCTTTATCTGAACCATGTTGTTGTCCAGTTTGAACTCCATCATCTGGAACCTGTCAAAGAAATCCTTGATCTCCCCAAGTTTCAGAGAATTGATCTTTTGATTGTATGCCTCCGGTGTCCTCGGCAGTACGTCTGCTAGATTTTTAGCACTGGCCTCGAATGGCACGGTCCTCTTGTGGTATGTGAATTCAAACGTTTCAATGTTTGTTAGTTTCTTGAGATCATCTAGGAACTTCCTGATGTGTTGGTCCACCGTTTCAACCCTTGCGAACTCAACAAAAACCCTGTGCTTGCCGTCTTCCAGTGTGCCTGGTGTTGCGTCTGCATCTAGCACCTCCTTGTATCCTGTTTCCGCGAAACGTTCTAGGTCCTTGGCAGGTGCCATCCCATCCACAGTGAACGCCAAAACCATGATGTTCTTGTCGTCGCCCATCTTGGATTTGAATTGGTCAACCGAGAATCGTTTGGAAACGACTCCGTCTAGGTCTCCGGCCTTTAATCCTTCATTAACTAATGTCATCTAAACTACTTAAATCTCCAGACGCCTGTGCCTGTTCGTCCTGGCTCTCGATGTCGTCCTTGCCGTGTTTGAAATTACCAATCAAATTTTTTGGCATCTTGATCTCTACCACCCATATGTCATGGGCATCAATTTTACCTTTTGTTGTACCTGGTCTGTAATCCTCAGGTGATTTGATCTGTCTGGGTTTCATCAATTCGTCTCGTTTGTATGTTACCTTGCAACCCTTGTCCAGCAATCTCTTGCCTCCCGCAGGATCTGGCATCTTGTCCGCTGGCCACATGAATGAACATGTGACGAAGTGTCTTGAATCCACAGGACCTGAAAGTAATTCTCCGTCCTCCCAGTTCTGGAACACGTACACGTCCAGCTCGTCTACCACCCTCTCGAAGTCTTTGAGTATGCTGAGAGTAGGTCCTACGGCGTATAACGATTGTACGTTTTTGATTATGTCTAAGACGTCATGCATAGTTCTTATTTATCCTAAATATCTGTGTTGTAAAATATGCATACTTAATCTGGAAATTTGATAGTAAGTATTTGTACATGAGTCCACAAAGACACATCAAATCACAATCAATCACAACCTACGAGGAACTTTATGCTACTATCAAACGGCCTACAAATGCGACCTTTATTCCAACGGAAACTATGGAAACTGATGAGGAAGAAACGAGTGTACGACAAGCGTGTGAGCTTGTACATGCAGAATCAGAATTGGCTCAAGATAAGGAAACAGAAGGACAGACGTAGACGGAGGATATTGATGAAATTATGGCGAGCCGGCCAATTGGCCATGCTCAAGCGTATGTACAATCAGACTATTTGATGAACTGATCCATCGCTTCAGCGTACCACTTTCGGTAGTGCTGTTCTATACGTTCATAGGGGATCTCGTCTCTCTGTGCGACGGGTATTCCGGGTAGTTCGTTCTTCAACACTTCCTTGTTGACGAGATCAAGCACCACTGTGTATTCCAGCATCTTGCCTGGTCCTATGTTCTTCTTGGACAGTTCAACGAATTCATCGAACTTCTTGTCTGGTTTGATTATGTACTTCACGCAGAAGAATCTTTTCTTGTTGTGTTTGCTACCCATAGTATCCTGTCAGTGTCATTACGTATCTATCTTCGTATCCAACATTGCACCCCGAATGTGGAATATCATTATTGAATGTGAGTACAGTACCTCGTTTTAGTCCATAAGCAACTTCGTTACCAACAAACAAAGCATGACCCAGTTTTGGTTCTGTCAAAGAAATCCAAAGTCGTCTTATCTTTGTGGCATCAAGTCCTTTTTGTCCTAATTCTTTCCTAGCATTGTAGTAACGATCAATGTGTGGTATGCTTACAGTCCCGGGAGGATGCCTCATGATAGTGATACGACAAGTTGCTTTGTCCATCTTGTGTTTCTTCCAGAAACTGTTTGGGATCATGTCAGACAGTGTTTGATTAGTATACCTATGAAAATAGGCAATATTTTTTTTTGGATGATATAACTTTAAAATTTTTTTACTGAATGCTAACTGCTCTTTGTTTCTGTCCACAGTGTGACAAGTGTCTTCGGTGTCATAGGTGGTGTTTACCTTTGTTGATTTTAAATGTATCACCTTTAGTATTTTGTCAAAGGGTAACTTCACACGTCCTAGGTACTGGATATTTTTAGCCATTTGATAACCTCGCCAGTTTGATCATTACACTTGCTAGGTTGATCTCTGGATCTGCAACAAATGAGTGATCCACCAATCCCTGCTTGATGATCAGCACCGCTTTGTCCTGTGCGTCTTCGTCTTTGGCAATGATTTCCAAGTTGTCATACAACCATCTGTATATCTCCTCACACTCTTCTGGCCTTGCCTGGGCACACACAAGTTTCCTTGCTTCCTGTATCTTGCCCTGCTTGAACAGATCAACCATCTGCAGTCTGTAGTCCTGTTGTCCCGAGTCGCCACTTGCAGGTGGCATCAGTTTGCCGTCCCTGGAGTTCTGTTGTAGCATGTTGATGCACTTCCTCATGTCAGGATAACTGGCCTTGACATACGTGTCCAGTATTTCTATGTCTGGAGTAATGCCTTCCTGAATCAGTATCTCACACGCCCTCGCTGTGAATTCTGTCTTGTCGATGGTCTCCATGTGGAAGCCTTGGCATCTCGAATGCAGTGCAGGAATGACCCTGTTGGGGTAGTTGCAGGTCAATATAAATCTCGCTGATGTGTGATACATCTCCATCACGCCACGCAACGCCGCCTGTCCGTTTGGACTCATGTAGTCTGCCTCGTCCAGCAACACATACTTGTATGCTCCAAATGGCATGATCTGTACGAAGTTGTTGATCTTCTCTCTCACAGTGTCAACGGAGTTTTCCCTCGAAGCATTTATCTCCAAGATGTCATAACTGCTGACGTCCAGTTCTCCAAACAACACCTTCGCCAGTGTGGTCTTGCCCACCCCTGGTGCACCACTCAATAGTAAGTGTGGGATCGCTTTGTCATCAATCCAAGATTGTATCTGTTGTCGTTGTGCTTCGTCTCTGACCACGTACTCTTTCAGAGTCTTAGGTCTGTATTTTTCTACCCATAAATCTTTCATATGTTGTTAGTATAACGAATTTGATTATCTTTGTCTAGGAAAATTTATTACTTTTGAAATTTGATCTGCAATCCACCTATGTGTTTGTGGGTTTACTATGTGCTGATGACTATCGGGACTATCAGCATGATCCCATAGATTCAAATTAATTTTGTTTACTTGCCATGGTTTAAAGTCCCATTCTTGAACCATACCAAAAGATGGGTGTTCAAACCCCCCTTGGCTCCAAATTATTTTTTTACCAGATGTAGAAAGCCGAGACAAACAACTGCAAATCATGTGATAATTCTCATCTACTTGGTGTGCTAAATCTGTAAATTCTTTGTGATAATTTTGAAATAATCGAGTCTTCTGGGCAGATAATGTATACTCACGCTGTGTCTGATAATAGGTCGAAGTCAAAAGGTCCTGTTCTGCTCTTCTATCGTGTGGTCTATAATATCTAGAATATAATTCTTTTGTTGTTTTTTCTTCACTTAATTTAAAACTAATACGAACAGAAGAAGTGAAACTAACAAATACAGTATCCGCATCTTCCTTTAATGCTTCTACAGCCTGCTGACAGATATTATGATTACTGGCCCCTGCCCAACTATAATTTATAACCTCTATCCCTAACATCTGGGAAAAATGTGATGACCCCGTTATCGGTCGACAATAACTATCCCCTAATATTGCTAATTTGTTCATATTCCTTTTATTATTTCTTTTAAATGTGATTCTAAATTATTTTTTAGATGTTTCCCTGTATCCTGAATTAACTTTTCTGTGTTACCAATCCTTCTTTTTACATCTCTATCAACATCTTTGTTAATCCACTCAATCTGTGGGGGAGTATCATATGTAATACGCCACATCATTGCGGCCAGTTCTGCTATTGTAAGTTCCTTATTACCACATATATTATAAATGCCATGTTGGATACTGTCTGCCAGCATATTTACAGCATCAATTAAATCCTCACTCGTGGTAAATGTTCTGGTATGTTGTCCACGTCCTTGTAGTGTTATAGGTACGATGCCATGACACTCTGCAATTTTTTTAGCAAGATCTACAACAACGTGACCTCGTTGATTGCCGGGTATATACAATTCTTCTTTTCCAATCACATTGAACGGTCTAACAATAACAGTCTTGTCTTTGATAGGACTGCTCATTATCTCTCGTTCACTCTCTAATTTTTCACAAGCATAACCAGAAGATGGATGTAAATTATCTACAGACAACTCGGGCGTTGGAAAAATATTAATGTTCTCATACACCTGACTGCTGGAAAACCAAATAATTTTATCTATACTATCCTTTTTATTCAATAATAGACTCATTATAGCAAGACTTATGGATCTATTATTAGAATACAATTCTGACTCATTGTGATTCCAGTAGTTAATACCACCTATGTCGTAAGCACAATGAATAAACAGATCTATCTCTGTTGGCAAATTGTTAGCATTTATATCTAACACTGAGTTGATAATAAATTTAAAATTTTTGTGTGTGTGATGCTCTCTACTAATATCGCCGTATCTGGACTGATTATCTATACCAATCACAGAGTGCCCTTGTGATAAAAAATGTTTGGATAAATTTGAGCCTATTAACCCGTCACTACCTGTGATTACTATTTTTTTAAGACTGTTAAAATCCATACTGACATTATATAGTCTTTGATTCTCTTTGTCTGTATAATTGTTCAGAGGCTATGTTCTTGCCCTTGGCTTCTACCTGTATGTCAAAGTCGTCTGAGAACGATAATGCCCAGTCATTCACTTTAGTGTTTGGTAATAGATCCGAGTGTGCCCGTAGTTTCTGTTTCTTACAACCTTTATCCAGTAGATCCTTCATGTTGTGCATCTCCGTGTGCATTTTATCACCTAATCCTGCGACTGCAAGGTGCTCGTCTCTGGAATATGAATAATGCATACTGGGTCTAACACCACGCCATGAGTCTATTACTCTCTTGACTCTGTCGTCTGTGGCTTCGATGTACTCCTCATCTCTGATCCAATGGTGATGTATGTCTAGTACCAGTGCTAGATGTTTCTCAAGCATCAAAGATTGATCTAGGCCGTGTGACATCTCGTCATTCTCTATTGTGATTAGGTTCCTTGCTTCTGGTGATAGTTTAGGCAATGCTTTTATGATACCTTCTGGTCCTTGCTTGCCTGAGATGTGTACGTTTATCTTGCAACCATCCTGGAAGCTCTTGCCAAAGCCCATCCAACGTGCCAAGTCTGCATGGTATTCAAATTCTTCTATGCTTCTATCTACTATTTCAGGTGTTGCACTTGCCAACACACAGAACTGTCCTGGATGGAAACTGATCTTGACATCATGTTTCCTGGATGCTTCTCCTACGGGTGCGAATATTTTTGCTAGGTGATCTTGTATCTCTCGTTGTTGCCACCATGCCTTCCAGTCCTTCTCGGTGTAGCCCTGCAACTGTTCACTGCCTAGTCTGACCATCCTTCGTCCTGGTGGTAGTGTGCCAACACGTTCTATCATACGCACTGCCGCGGCCGCATTATGATTCATGATGTCCCACTGTCGTTGCTCTGCCTCGTCTTTGTGTTCTCTCAACCAACGCATTGTTGTTGATCGACCATTGAGATCTCTGTCCTTTGCATTGACTTTCATTCCACCAAACTCCGATGTGTCATTGAGCCATTTACAACAGAAGCCGATACGTTTGTGCATACTATGATTGTAACAGTTATTGTTAATTTGTCAACTAGTCCTCTAATAGGGTTTGCATCATGGCCCAGTGTCCAATGATGTCGCTACAATGTAGTTTGAAACCGTGTTCTCTGTCTATGTCACGCAAGATCTTGTTGGCCTTAGCCATGCTCAATCCCACGTTTGCTGGTAATTGCAACGCATTTATTGTTTTCCTTTTAAGCACTGTTGCGGCCTGTACCCTATGCCATCCGTCTGTGAGCAGGAAGTATCCTGAATCTTTTATTGGTGTGACCAGTATCGGATCCCAAGCACCGTCTTTTTTTAACTTGTTGATCCATGTCCTCTTCTCTTTGTTAAGAGGACGTTCAACACCTAAACCCATCTCTGCCATGGTCACTAACTTGCTTAATTCAACTTTTACTTTTTTAATCTTAATCGCTTTCATACTCTATGTTATTGATGTCCGTTATAATTTGCCATTCCGGACCATTGGGCAATGGTTTCCTTTGTGGATAATCGTTTACATCTGATATCTCCCTGTACTTGTTGGCACAGGCAGGACCACAGAATGGCCTGATTATACGTTTGTCGTATTTGGTGTCGTGTAGGCTGTCGTACCAGTATATTGCGTTTAAGAATTGCTTGTTGCAGACGTAACAGATGTGTAGTTTAATCATTGCCAGGTAACGAAGTCATCTGACTCATGCCACCTGTGTTCACATAGCCGGCCTTTGTCCTGTTCTGCTCAGGTTCCTCATCTGACACGAGTAGGATATCATTCTCGTCAATCATTCTCACTTCTAGTTCTACGCCCTCTTTCTTGACCTTGAACCCTCTGCTCCATCTTCCGTGTGAGACCATTACCCATTGTCCAACAATTACGTCTTCCTGTTGATCACCAATGGCGTAGACCTTGCCCCATCTAGGGTGAATGCCTGATTCTGATCCGTCGTCGTCCGTTAGTATAATTCCGCCCTTGGTCTTTGTCTCACCAAAATGCATGTCCGAAACTAACACTCTCTTCTTCAAAGGCTTGATGTCGTTCTCAACGGTGTATTCCTTACCACCATGTGATCCGAAGCCTTTTGCTTGTAAATCTTCTAGTTGTCCCATTATAGGATTATTATATAAGATTTATTCCAGTCCGTCAAGAGCCGCGTCTATGCCTTTTTTGGTCGTGCTCTCTGTTTTTGGTTTGAACGTTTCAACTGGTTTTGTAACCGTCTCTACCTTAGGCTCCACCTTCTTGGGCTGTGGTGCCGACGTTTTCTTTGGTGCTGGTTTGGCCGCAACCGGTGTCATCTTCTGGACAGTCTTCACTGGCTCCGCCTTGGGTGCCGGCATTGATTTGCCTCTGCTTGGTGTGTCACTGACCATGCCTTTTGGCTGTTCGTAGTACTTCTTGATTATCTGTTCCTTTGGTGTGACAACTTGTCCACCTGCTCCCAACACATCGCCCCTGGCGTTGACATTCATGTTACCAACTGCCTGCACGGACTCGTTGGCCGCTCTAAGTTTTTCTATGTCCACCATACGTCCCTGCATGGTCCTGTACATTCGTTTTCTGGGTGCTCTTGCTACCATATCGTTAAACTCCTATATTATTACTTATCATCTCAAAAATTCAGTGATGTCCAAATTGTACAGCATTGGATTAATCTTGTGTACTCCTATCAGGAAAAGACAGAAACTGGCCACGCTGGATCCCCTGCCTACACCCCACACCATGTTGTTGGCCCTTAATGTGTCTACAAAGTATATGAGGAATTGTAACACACGTATGAATTTCTTTTTCTCAAACAGATCATACTCCATCTGCACCCTCATCTTCTCTTCATCATTTTGGCATTTGTCTAAAAGCCATTGTAATACATTTATTTGGTAATACTTGTCAGGCATGTGCCAGTTGTCACAGTTCTCCTTGTCGAATATCTCGGGTTTGGGTCTCTTGGGTGCCGTGTTTATCACGGGCAGGTCTATGCCTAACTGCTTTAGGCTGTCCGAATACTTGTCTATGCTGTCGATGTATAGTTTTGATATGTCGAAGTTGGGATCTGTGTACAGTAACTCGATCACATCCTCTTCCGAGAATATCACGTCACCGTGATCATTTATCTTTGTGTTTGTTTTTGCCGCCATCTAGTACCTTTGGTTGGAACTCAAATATTTTAGCATGGTACTCGTGCTTCTTGTCAACAGGAATCTCATGATTGTTCCAACTGAAGTGCCCTGTGTAAATGCCTTTGCCAAGTTCTTGGTCATATGTTGCCGTGTCCGCCCTTAACCACCATGGATCAAATTTGCTGAATTTCGCTGAGAACCAATCGGGTCTATCTAACAGTATAAGCTCTTTGCTGTCTTTGTCAACCGTGTAGGTAATACCATCCCCTTGCCATGAGCTCAGGTCTATGTGATTGATTACTATCTTGCTGTCCAAGATGCTGTTGGCCTTGCAGAAACACACCGCGGCCATGATCTGGTCATAGGGTGGCTTTGGTAATTCAACGAATCTGTTCGTGGTACTCTTTTTCAATGTGTGGTAGAGTGGTTCGTCTCTCCATGTGGTTATTGTGTTCGCGAACACCTGTTCGAAGAGATTCTTCAGTCTCTCGAAATAATCTGTCTGTTCTTTGAGGCTGGCAGTGTGTGGTGTTAGAGAAATGTTCAGTTTGTACTCGTTGGCGAACAGTTCACCGTCAACTATGATTATCGATTTGAATTTTGTCTTCCAAGTGAATGTGTTTGACATCAAAACTATTTACTAGTCGATGTTGACCAGGTCGCCTAGGTCTGGTTCGTTCCTCAATTTCTTGTTGTTCTTGTGCCATTCCTCGATACGTCTCTGTCTTATGGCGTCTTGGTATGTTCGTAATGCCTGCTGGAGATTGAAAAGTAATTCAGGATTACGTCCACGCCTCGCGATGGCCACTTTCCTATTCAATTCTTTAATACGTTTGGATATGTCTTCTTCAGACATGTTGCCTATCTCTTCTTGTAATGGATGGAAGTACATGACACTCCTTGATTATTATGCGTACTGTTTGCCCAATTGGTGCATCAGCACAGTTGTGCCACCATCTGGTGACATGAATTCAAAAAGGAATCTGCCCAGTCCTGTTGTGACCTGGTCAGATGTTCCGTCACTACCGTGTACGTTGTCCGCTTTGATCACAGCACTTGGGAAAGTCAATATACCTGTTGATGTTGGTGCGACTGTGATATCTAAGATGATTCTACCCAACGCTCCTGTTGGGAAGTTTGAAAATGCGAAAGTAGTGTCCGCGGTGATTGTGAGTGTTTGATAATGACCATTCCCGTGGTTGAGTGTCACAGATCCACTGGACACTGATCCGTGTGCGTAGATTGTTTCTGAATTATTCTTTAATTTTGCTCTCGTAACTTCGTTGTTAGAAAAGTCACTGGATGCATTAAGACTTGCTTTATTGTCCTGTAATGCAGTAATCTCGGTAGCGGCTGTCGTGAAATTTGTTTTAATTTCTGTGAAATTATCCCTGAATCCTTGTGAACTATTATCTTGTCCCGCTTTTGGATATGTTCCGTCTATGTTTCCTGGTACTATGTTACTGGCCATTATTGTGTTCCTTTGTCTCTAAATTTAAGATATTTATCGTTGCTTCTTTCCACCTTTATTATTGTGCCTGCAGACGGTACTTGTTTGGTAAAAGTGATTGTGGTTTTATTAGTGGTGCTGTTGTAGGTCAGTGAAATACCGTATTCATGGTCTGCCGATCTCAATTCTGTGTCCGCTGTGGGGTTGAGATGACCTGCAAAGCCTGATGCCGTCCATCCTTCTCCAGGTGAAACAATTTCTGCTCCTTCTCTTACCAATATGTCCTCTTGGTGAACGATCTCGTCGACTTCAAATGCCGTGGTAGAGCCATCAGCGGTGAAAGTTTCTGTAGCGACTTTTGATTTACTGACAACATACCTGTCTATGGTAAACGCAATGTTCTTGAAATTGAGTGCTTTGTCTTCTATTCTTTTCTTGATCAAGGCTGATGTGCCTGGTTTGCAGTAGCAGATTGGTACCGCTGTCACGTAACCCAGTGGTGCTAGGTCGCCTGCCTGTGTTGTCTTCATCCACAATGGCAGGTAATCCCATTCCTTATGTCCTAGACTCTTCATTCTGGATCGCATGTTGGCCACTGCGTTTGGATAGACAGTTTCGATGAAGCCTAGATCGGCACTGAGTTGGTTGGCGTATCTCACTTTAGAACCACTGGTACTGAACGAGAGACCACCGTCTGTTGTGATTTCGTAGTCCACGTAGTCTGCTGTGGCATTCATGCTGGACGCCCTAGGTCCCAACAATGGTTTGACTATTTCATTCCTCAATTTTATGGATGATGATATTGCTGATCCTGATTTGTTCACTAGATTATCTTTTACCTCGATGTACACCACTTCGTATTTCGTTGTGGTTCCTTCTTTGGCTATGGCAGTTTTTATATCGCCAAAATAAAGAGTCTTGGGTGCATGGTTCTGCTCCATTTGTTGCTGGAACGCAGTCAATGTTTGTGCTTCCAGTCCCGCCATCATCAGCATGTCTGGTTTGACCCTCATACCAAAATTGCTGTCTTCTGGCCTGAATATGTAGTCTGGAGAATTTATCGATATGTCTTGTGATACGTTATAGAATATATTCTGATCTATGAATGATGTGGCGTGTCCAGACATATTGCCATATTCAATCTGGGTGTATGGTATGTCGATGTTCAAAGTGAATTCTTTAGATGTAGCCGCCGACTGGTATTGATCACTCACTGTGACTGTGAATGTGAATGCTCTGGTTGAGTCTGTGAAATCACTAGGATCTATAGTTCCTAAAAAATTTCCTTGCTCGGAAAGTGTGATGCCAGTGGGCAAAGATCCGGATGTTACCGAATATGTTAAAACTCTGTTCGTGTCTTCTGCAACTGCTTCAACTGAAAGAAGGCTTGGGATACCGGATGTCAAGGTTCCTATCACGGTTGGTGTTGTGAATGCTATTCCTATGTCCAACTCTCCTATGACTTTCATGGTGAACTGTTGATCTGTGAATACGTTAACACCTGTTGAGACCACTCTGTTGGCTCGTACTGTGAATGTGTAATCAGTCTCTACCGCTGACTGTCTGGCCAACTGTCCGTACAGTTCTCCAGAGTTGATGTCTATGGACACTCCTGCGGGCAATGAACCGGACTGTATGGAGTACTCTAGATCACCCTGTAGCGGATCAAAATCCTCCACATCTATTTTGACCACTATGGCGTTGTCATGCCTGAAAGTGCCTAGGTCGGATCCGGTCCTGAACACCGGTCTCCTGTTGGCACTTAGGTCCATTGTTAGAGGTGAATTGTTTATTTCTGTGGCATCTATAGTAATTTGAGTGTTTGACACTCTCCAGTAATCTGCTGAATATACAAATATGGAATTGTTCTGTTCGACGTAACTAGTACCGTCCGAAACTCGCACTATGAAATCGAAATTTTTACTAATACTTTTTGTGGTGACTGTCTTATCAAATACCACATCGTCATAGTCTTCTAGGTCGGCGTCAAAACCACCCCGCTCTCCGAATCTTTGGTCATCCGTGAGTTCGACTATGCCTGATATCAGGCCTGATTTGCTCATGGTCACTCCTGGTGGCAATGAGCCTTGAACGATTTCGTAAACAAGAGACTGTCCTGCTTCGGTGTCTGTATCAGTGGCCTGCATCTGCAATGACACACTGGATCCGTCTATGACCCAGTACAGTCCAACACTGGTCGAATCGTCCAGTTGTAGTTGTCCTGACGCTGTTGTAAATGTAGGTGTGTCCGCACCCTGCACGTCCAATGAAAAAGTCCTGTCTGTGATAGCGGTACCGGCCGTGGCTCGCACGACGAAGGTGTAAAGAGTTCTTTTGGCAACCTCAGCCGGAGTACCTGTCAAGAGCCCGTCTGTGGTGACCTGCATTCCTGCGGGTAGGCTCCCTGCTATCACGGAGTAAGTGATGGCCGTTGAATCGCCCATAGCGACTGGGTCATTCGCTTCTAGTTGAAGAGAATATGCGACTTGCTCGTTTATGGTTGCAATTTTACCTGCAGTGGTAGACCACACTGGTGTTGCCATTAATCTTACTCCTTACAAGGGTATTTATTGGCGATTACCGGCTATTATTCTGTGTACGAATCCAGTGTTCTAGGTGCTGTCGCAGTCCCTCTCGTGTGATCTTGTCCTGCTCACGTCGTATGGCCTCCTCCAAGCGTTTGATCTCGGAATGAGCTGTTTTATGCCTACCACGGCCGTTACTGTGCTTTCTCATTTACTCTTTTAAAAGACTATGTTTCTATATTACTACGCTTGATCGTAGAATGGAATCACCCTCAGTGTTCCACCAATCTTGATCTTGATGTAGCCTGTTGGTTGTCCAGGTAATGCTGATGCACCTCCCGCCGATCCCACAGTTGTCTGTGTGTCGGTCCTGATGTCCAAGTAACCTGTTCCGTCTGTGTCTAACTGCAAGTCAGCGTTTGAATTGTGTGTTGTTATCTTGTTGTCAGTTATAGAGATTTCTTCAAGAACTACAGATCCTGTACCGATTGTTTCAAGTACGATATCCGAGTTGGTGGCCGCCGCCATTATTTTCGCACCATCACCCAGCAATATCTGTGTGTTTGCGTAAAGTGTGCTGGCAGTAAGTGTACTAGGCACTGACACGTTAGAACCACCTATCGTGACCGAACCTAAGCCGTTTGGATTGATGTTTATACCACCGTTGCTGTTTGTAGCGATAATACCGTTTCCGCTAACCGAGATGTTATCAATGTCCAACTGCCCTGTGATTGCCACGTTGCCTGTGATTGTCTGTCCAACAGTGGTCATTGCCTTTTTAACATCTACCACACCTGTGCCGTTTGCACTCAATTCAAGATTGGCATTTGAAGCCAATGTTGTTACAGTGTTGTCCTTGATCCTCACACCCTCGGCATCCAGTTGCCCCGTTATGGTGTGTGTTCCTGTTGTGGTGATGTCCGCTGTGGTCAGCGTAGAAACTGCCGTTGTTGGTGCAATCAATCTCACACTTCCTGTGCCTGACGCATCCAGTTCTAGGTCGGCGTTTGATGCGTTGGTTGTGATGGTGTTGTCAGCCATTGAAATACTGTCAACTGTGACCGTGCCTGTCATTGTGGCCGCGTTTATGGTTGGTGCGGTCAGAACCTTGTTCGTCAATGTCTGTGAACCAGTCAATGTTGTCACTGTCCCGTCGATTGCGAT
>Ga0255779_1001289_pt1 | contig 28804 bp, 20 predicted proteins | sample 011ome_21_FD_179977 | JGI IMG/M metagenome (GOLD analysis project Ga0255779, IMG submission 179977) | Coastal salt marsh microbial communities from the Groves Creek Marsh, Skidaway Island, Georgia - 011508AT metaG (version 2) | ecosystem: Environmental > Aquatic > Marine > Intertidal zone > Salt...
TTCCACTGCGTGGAGGCTCCCAGGGTAGTCAAAAAGCAGCTGCTCGTAAAGGACTGCAGCGCCCTCTAAATCGCCGTCCATGTCCTCCCGAACAACTCCCAACTGAAAGATGGCGTCGTCGGCGAGGATGTCATCGAAATGCAAATCGATGATTTCTTGCAACCAAACCTTGGCTGAATCCACAGCGCCCTGCTCCAGGGCCATTTCAGCCAGTTCCATCAAGATTTCGTCAGTGAGCGCATGGCCCGGCCAAACGGTTATGATGGAATCGAGTTTGGCCCGTGCCTCATCATACCGGTATTGGCTGGCGAGCAAATCAGCTTGCGCATAGAGCCACATGGGCTCGACAATGGTGTCGAGGGCGTAATTGTCTGTGATCAGCAGCGATAGATCGATGGCGTCGTTCGAGATCAACTTGGAAGTTGATGCCTTCAACGCGTCCAATTGCGTTTGGGCCCAATCAAAATCACCGGTGTAGTAGCTGATGCGGGCGTTGCGGAACTTCGCTTCGTGACCCAGCACGTCGTCTTTAAAATCGAGCTCCACCTGCGAGAACAAAAGCGAAGCATCCCAAATCTCGTCTTGAAAGACCAGAATGTCTCCGAGTTCCAATTTGCAGACTGCAGCGGTCCGGTCGTACAGTCCGGAAATGTCCAATACCGACTCGAGCAACTCGATGGCCTCATCAGGCTGCTGCAGATAAAATGCGCGCATGTGGGCCAAGTCTTGAGCGATTTGTGCGGTCTCGCGCGTGAGGCCGAGGTCGCGTAGGGTTTGCTCGAATTCTTCGGATAGCGCTGAGATGGCCGGGATGTCTGCCGGTGTAGCGGCGAGAAGGGGTTTCAGCCGCATGCTCAAGGACTGCGCCCGAGCTGTAAAGAAAAAGGGGTTGTCCGGGCCTTTAGATGCGATGTATTGGTAACATCGGGCCGCGGTATCGAAATCGTCGTTGCGCGCCGCCGTTTGGGCCAATTCAATCAAGCGCTCTCCCGACTCGCGCAAACGCAGGTCGAGGGATTTGGCGTGAATGAAGGCATTGGCGAAGTCATTGACTTGGTTGAAATACCACACCAACAACTCCGGCAGCAAGGGGTCTTCGGGATACTCCCGCGCGGCGCGCAGCAATTTTCCGCGCAAGAGCTCGCCGAGATCGGGATTGTCTTGGATGCGCAGGTTGCGGTTGAAGCTGTTCTGCACGTTGCGGAAGTACTGGGGTTTGGTGACGATGAGGCGAAGCGAGGCTTCAATCATCCCATCGTAGTTGCCGCGACGGCCTTCCAAATCGGCCAATTGGTAATCCAAATCGCCCACCCCGAGTTCCATCGCTTTCGTATACACTTCCAAAGCCCGATCCAACTCATTAAGTTTGATGAACGCATTGGCCAAGGCGATGACTTGATTGCGTTGGGGTTCCAAGCGCCGCAGCGCTTCATCGAAGGCCTCGCGCGCCTCGTTGTCTTTTCCGAAATGCGTGTACAACTGTCCGAGTTCGACGTATGCGGTCGCCCGGGTGTTTTTGTTGCGCATGCGGCCTTTGACCAGCTTCTCTGCCTCTTCAAAGTCGTCGAGGGCGAGCAAGGTCGCGTAATACATATCGAAGACTTGCTTTGTCTTCGTTCGTTTCCAGATTTGATCCAAGTACAGTTTGGCCTGTGCGTATGAGCCCTCGTTGTAGTAGAATTCCGCTAATTCCAAATCCGATTGGCTCCAGCCCCATGTCGTTCCGGCGAGCGCGGCAGCCAACAGCCATACCTTTCTCATTCCACTGGGGTGTTATCGGTTCCTTCGAGGATGGCTCTCGCGAGGCGTCCACGGCAAATTGTTTGTAGGCTATCGCTTCGCGCTTCCACCTCACGTCGCAAGGCAATTCCGCGTTGGGCCAAGTTCTGCGTTTCCTTAAGCGCTTGGACCAGGTCTCGGGCGATTTTCAATTCGGTGGCGGTTTCTCGGGCGACATAAGCTGAATCGATGGGATTGCCCGCCGCATCCACACGCGCACCACTCGACAGTGCATGCGCAAGGCTGCGCAGCTGCTTCACCGTGCGCTCTGCGCTTTTGGGAAGGCTGCTGCGGCGCTTGGTTTGGTCTTTCAACAAGCGGCGGGCACGGCCCACGTCCGAAATGATGGCACCTTCTTGTTTCGAAACCACTACGCCTCCGTCTTCCAATAGCAAATTGAATTCGCGAAACTGTTCGTCTGCCCAAGAAAAGGCTTCCACAGCTTCCGCCTCGGTAGGACGATTTAAGGCTTGTGCGGCTATTTCGACCGAATCCGCCAGGAGACGGAGTTCTTGTGAAATGTGGGGTTCCACAGGAGAGCAGCCCCAACCGAGAATGCTCATCACGAGGAGCGCTGCACTTCCTATGCCAGTGAATCGATTCAAGCCTTGAAGTCGATTCGTTCGAAACCGCAATAGGGAATCAGGGCTTTGGGCATCTGAATGCCATGTTCGTCCTGGTGGTTTTCCAGCAGGGCGGCTACAATGCGCGGCAATGCAAGAGCCGAACCGTTCAAGGTGTGTACATAATGGGATTTTCCATCCGCATCCTTGTAACGGCATTTCAATCGATTTGCTTGGTACGTTTCAAAATTGGAAACGGAACTCACTTCAAGCCAGCGTTCTTGTGCCGCGCTCCAAACTTCAAAGTCATAGGTCATCGCAGAGGTGAATCCCATGTCGCCTCCGCACAAGCGCAAGATCCGGTACGGCAGCTCCAAGGCTTCAAGCAAACCTTTCACATGATCCACCATGGTGTCAAGGGTAGCATAAGATTTGCTGGGATGCGCGAACTGCACGATTTCTACCTTATCAAACTGATGGAGTCGATTCAGTCCGCGAACGTCCTTGCCGTAGGATCCCGCTTCGCGTCGAAAGCACGGAGTGTACCCGCACAATCGTATGGGCAGCTCATCTTCCTTGATCAGAACGTCGCGGTAAATATTGGTCAGCGGCACTTCGGCCGTGGGGATCATGTACAGGTCGTCGTCCTGCATGTGGTACATCTGGCCCTCTTTATCTGGAAGTTGTCCCGTGCCGAAACCGCTGTCCGGATTGATCATATGCGGTGGAATGAATTCTTCATATCCAGCAGCGTCTGCTTGTTCCAAGAAGAACCGAATCAGTCCGCGTTGCAATTTGGCGCCTTTGCCCCGGTAGAAAGGGAATCCTGCCCCGGTGACTTTAGCGCCGAGTTCGAAATCGATCAAGTTGCACTCTTCCGCGATGTCCCAGTGGGGTTTTTTGTGGTGCTCAAGGGTGGATGCGTCGCCAGATCGGAAGGTTTCCACATTGTCATCCGCATTGCGACCGGCAACGACGTGTTCGTGCGGTGCGTTTGGGATGTGGCAGAGCGCTTCTTGAATCTTTGCTTCGAGCTCCTGCATCTGCTCCTTCAACTCGGTTGACTGAGTTTTGAATGCAGTTGTTTTGGCTTTGATGACCTCGGCTTCTTCCTTCTTTCCTTCGCGCATCAACCCGCCAATCTCTCGGCTCAGTGCGTTGCCTTGGGCCAAGGCATCGTCAAGCGCGGCCTGGGTTTTTCGGCGATCGGCATCCCACGCTAGGATGTGATCAATGGCTTCACGGGCATCAAAATGGCGCTTGCTTAGGGCTTCAATGATGCGCTCTTTGTCGTCGCGGAGGGATTGGATGGTAAGCATGGATGCAGTTATCTGCCTGATTCAAGGTGGTAAAAATAAAGAACTCCCGAACCCTTGGAAGGGCCGGGAGTCACAAAATTTCAAGTATTCAGGCGTTTAAAACCTGGAGTGTGTTCAATTCACGCGTCGCCCATAGGAACAACGGAAACGTACGAACGGTTGTTGGCTTTTTTGCGGAATTCTACGATGCCGTCAGTCAAGGCAAACAGCGTGTGATCCTTGCCTATCCCTACGTTTTCACCGGGGTGATGTTGCGTGCCACGTTGACGAACGATGATGTTCCCAGCGATGCACCCTTGGCCGCCAAAAATTTTGACACCCAGCCGTTTCGATTCTGATTCCCGTCCGTTCTTGGAACTACCTACACCTTTTTTATGTGCCATTACTTCTCGGTTTTATCAGTTTTCTTCGCTGCAGGCTTCTTGGCCGGAGCAGCTTCATCGGACTTCGCTGCGGCTTTTTTCGCTCTGCTGGCTTTGATGTCCGTGATTTTGATTTCCGTCAAAGAAGCTCGGAAACCGTTCAACTTTTGATATCCTTTCCGGCGCTTCTTCTTGAAGACCAGAACTTTGTCGCCTTTAAGGTGGCGTTCAACCTGAGCTGACACTTCCGCGCCGCTTATCGCCGGGGCGCCAACTTGAACGTCTTTCCCATTGTCGATGAGGAGGACTCGGTCGAATTTGACCTTCTTACCTTCCTCAGCGTCCAATCGGTTGACGAACACCTGTTGGTCTTTTTCTACCTTGTACTGGTGCCCTGCGATCTCTACGATTGCATACATGATTGAATGTTTAATTCCCAAATGAGGGGGGGCAAAGGTAAGGCATTCCTTTTAACTTTTCAACACCTCTGGGGAACGGTTTTTTTGCCTCGCATTGGTCACCCAAACCCCAATCAGAATGCACGCACCGGCGAGGAGGTGCTGGACAGTCAGCATTTCACCATCCCACCATCCCCATGCTGCGGCGAAAATGGGGATGATGTAGGTTACGGATGCTGCAACCACGGCATTGGTCCAAGCGATGAGTTGGTTGAAAAGAATTAATGCTCCCGCCGTTCCTATGGCCGCTAGTACGGTTACGGCAACCAGGCCCCGAAGCCCGTCCGGATGCTGTATGATCAGGGATGGCAGTTCGCTGGTGGCGAAAAAAATCCCAGCGGGAATGGCCACAAGTCCCAATGAGCAAGCGGCGATGACCGGGGGTGGAATGCCTTTTAGCTTTTCCCGAGTGATGTTGACGCTGATCCCATAGCAAATGGTCGCCAAAACCAATAATAATGCGGGGCCGACAGTTCCGTCCAAGTCGAACGCCAATCGCGCACTTTCATTTCCAGCTTGTGCTGCGATGAGCCAAACCGTGCCCATCAACCCCACGAAGATTCCTGTGATTTGCCTCATGTGAATGCTGACTCCAAAAAGGGCTACGCCGATGAGTAAAGTCCAAAGTGGGCTGAGCGCATTGAGCATGCCCGCCATTGCACTTGGCAAGTTCACCTGGGCGGTTGCGAAAAGCATGGCCGGGATGAAGCTTCCTATGACACCGACACCTACGATCCATTTCCAACGCTCACGTGGCACCTTCCGAAAATGACGCAACGATATGGGCAAAAGCGCTCCTCCGGCAATGGAGATCCGCAGGGCTGCAAGTTGAATGGGGGGAAACAAGGGTGAGCCGTCTCGCGCAAACAAGCCCAACTTCATCAAGATGAAGCTGCTGCCCCAAACAAACCCCAAGAGCAAAAGGATGAGAGCTGGTGCCCAACGAGAAGAAGGAGCTGCAGGAAGGGTTGTCATGTGCGCGAAAATTGCGTGCGAAAGTACGCTTGATTTAGAATATGTTGGATTTCGGGAATTGCCTTTCGCGGTATATTTGACGCATGAAATTTTCACTAGAGCAGCGGCGTGGAGCAAGCTATTTTGGAGCGTTTGCAGTCTTGGTCATGCTGATTGGAGCCCAAGGGTGTGCTTCGGAATGTGCTTATGAGGTGACAGAGGAGTTCGAACCCGGATCCAGCGAGACTTCCACGGCGAAGTTGGAAATTTCCGGCATGATGTGCGCGCATGCGTGCGGTGGAAAAATCAAGAAGGAATTGCTCGAGATGCCCGGAGTAGCTAATGCAGCTATCGAATTTGAAACCGGCCGTGAATTGAATGCTGCCCAAGTGGAGTTTGACCCGAATCAGGTTTCTCCGGAAGAATTGGCCGCTAAAGTCGCTGCCATAGCGGATGGGAAACTGTACAGCGTGGCGAGCGTCCAAATCACCCACTTTGCGAAGGAAGCATCCCGTCCGTAATCGCCTGTTACTTCTGCGGCGATTGACGCGAGTGGCCCTTGCGATGACATTTCTAGTAGTTTTGGCAGGAAGTGTCGTTCGCATGACGGGATCGGGAATGGGCTGTCCAGATTGGCCCAAGTGTTTCGGCCTATTGATTCCGCCAACCGAAGCGAGCCAAGTCACGTGGACTTCGGGTCAACAATACGTTCCGGGAAGGATGCTGGTGGCACAGGACACCCTCTGGGTCGCGCAACGCGAAATCACGGCTTCAAGTTTTCAGGAGGAGCGTGCCGCTGGAGACTGGATTCCCTACGACCGACATGATTATGCGGTGTTCAATCCCCTGCATACCTGGGTTGAATTCATCAATCGATTGCTTGGAGCACTGACGGGCATTCCGGCATTGTTACTGTTCGGTTTGACGGCGTGGCGCGGAATTCGGATGCGTCATTGGCGACCTTTCGTGTGGGCGCTGGTGCATTTGTTCTGGCTCGGTGTGGTTGCTTGGTTGGGGAAAAAGGTGGTTGACGGTAACCTCATTCCTTTTTCGATCACCATCCACATGCTCGGTGCGGTGGCCATTTTAGTGAGTTTGATGGGGTTGATGCGATCACTCGCGAGTCCGGTGGAGTTCGAGGAAAATTCTTGGGTGGTAAACGTTCGTAAGCCCTGGTTGTGGATAGCAGCACTTGTCGCGTTGCTGCAACTGGTGCTTGGAACACAGGTTCGGGAACAGATTGATTTACTCAATCATGCAGGCTTGATGCGAACGGATTGGCTTGATGCTTTGCCATCATGGTGGAAATGGCATCGGTCGGGATCTTGGCTGGTGGTGATGACGCAATATGCGTGGATGGGAACGTTGCGCCCATGGAAGGCAGGTTGGAAAAATCCGGCCGTCCTGTCTTTTGGGTTGATTGCAGCGCAAATGATCTCAGGTATATCTTTTGTGTGGCTTGGAATGCCTGCGGTATTGCAGCCTTTGCACGTGTTGCTTGCCATCGGTTTGGTCGTGACCAATGTGTGGACGTTGATGCAAGTGACCAAGTGACCAAGTGACCGAAGGTGATTCGTCATGAAAAGAAAAGGCCCTCACCGTTGGTGAAGGCCTTTCAAGTCATTTAAATCCGAGGGTGTCGGATCAACCGCTGCACATTTCGCAGTCCGATCCGTTTTCAATGGAGCAGGCCATGGCCGCTTGTTCGGCCTCTGTCATTTCCTGGATGGGCTTGTGAGGAGCCTCGGCTTGAGGCGCCGTCTTGTACTTCTTGTCAACCGTAAACTTGATGGCATCCGTCGCGGCTTTGGTGCGCAGGTAATACATCCCCGTCTTCAATCCTTTCTTCCATGAGTAGAAGTGCATTGAAGTCAATTTTGCGGTGTTGACGTTCTCCATGAAAACATTCAAGGACTGCGATTGGCAGATGTAGGCACCCCGATCAGCAGACATGTCGATGAGCGCGCGCTGAGGAATTTCCCAAGCGGTGCGGTACAACGCTTTCAAGTTATCGGGGATTTCGTTGATGTTTTGAATCGAACCGTTCGCACTGATGATGCGGTTTTTCATATCCTCATCCCACAAACCGAGTTTTGTCAGATCGCGCAGTAAGTGTTTGTTCACGATAATGAATTCACCGGAAAGCACGCGTCGGGTATAAATGTTGGACGTGTAGGGCTCGAAGCACTCGTTATTTCCAAGAATCTGCGCCGTAGAAGCGGTGGGCATCGGTGCGAGCAACAACGAGTTGCGCATGCCGTGTTCCTTAATCTCTTCTTTCAGTACATCCCATTCCCAACGATCCGTTGGCGTCACACCCCACATATCAAATTGCAACCGTCCTTCAGATGCCGGTGAGCCCTTGAATGATTCATAAGCACCTTCTTCCTTTGCCAAATCTTTCGAGGCTGTGCATGCTGCGTAGTAGATCGTCTCGAAAATTTCACGGTTGAGCGCACGCGCTTCGTCAGAGTCGAACGGGTGACGCATCAGGATGAAAACATCCGCCAATCCCTGCACCCCAAGTCCAATGGGACGGTGCCGCATGTTGGAATTCCGAGCTTCTTGAATCGGGTAGTAATTGCGGTCAATGATACGGTTGAGGTTGCGGGTGACCTGGTAGGTGACTTCGAAGAGTTTATCGTGATCGAAAGTCCCTTCATTGACATATTTTGGAAGTGCAAGTGACGCGAGGTTGCACACTGCCACTTCATCGGGGGCTGTGTATTCGATGATTTCCGTACACAAATTCGATGAACGGATGGTCCCGAGGTTTTGTTGGTTGCTCTTGCCGTTGGCGGCGTCTTTGTAGAGCATGTAAGGCGTCCCGGTTTCGATTTGTGATTCAAGAATCTTGAACCACAGGTCCTGTGCTTTGATGGTCTTTCGGCCTTTTCCTTCCGCCTCGTACGTCGTGTAGAGCTTTTCGAAAGCGGCTCCGTGGTTATCAGCAAGTCCGGGGCATTCATTCGGACACATGAGTGTCCAATCGCCATTTTCTTCGACGCGCTTCATGAATAAATCCGGAATCCACAGCGCATAGAACAGATCGCGTGCGCGCTGCTCTTCTTTTCCATGATTTTTTTTCAAATCCAGGAAGTCGTGGATGTCGGCGTGCCAAGGCTCGATGTAAACGGCGAATGAACCTTTACGCTTTCCACCTCCCTGATCTACGTATCGAGCGGTGTCGTTGAATACGCGGAGCATGGGAACGATACCATTCGAAGTGCCGTTGGTGCCTTTGATGTACGATCCTGTTGCCCGGATGTCGTGAATGGACAGGCCAATTCCACCTGCGTTTTGCGAAATCTTCGCACACTGCTTCAAGGTGTCGTAAATGCCGCTGATGCTATCTTCCTTCGTAGTGAGTAGGAAGCAACTTGACATTTGTGGCTTGGGGGTTCCAGAATTGAATAGAGTCGGAGTCGCGTGGGTGAACCAACCTTCACTCAATCCATTGTACGTATTAACAACCGCGTCCATATCATCCTTGTGGATGCCCACAGAGACGCGCATGAGCATGTGTTGAGGACGCTCCACAATTTTGCCTTCAATCTTGAGGAGGTAGCTTCGCTCGAGCGTTTTAAATCCGAAGTAATCGTAGTTGAAATCCCGGTCGTAAATGATTTGGGAATCGAGGAATTCAGCGTTCTCTCGGATGATTTCAATGACGTCCCCCGCAATCAGAGATGCATTATCACCGGTGATGGGATCCACGTAGTTATGCAAATCTTCCATGGTCTCTGCGAAAGATTTCTTCGTGGCCTTGTGAAGATTGCTCACGGCAATACGGCTAGCGAGACTGGCGTAGTCTGGGTGTGTTACTGCGTTGGTAGCCGCCACTTCGGCAGCTAAGTTGTCCAATTCTGAAGTGGTTACGCCATCGTAGACGCCTTCAATGACGCGCATAGCGACTTTGACTGCATCAACAGAATCGTGCAATTCGTAACACAGCTTTTTGATGCGCGCTGTGATTTTGTCAAATTGAACGGGTTCCGTACGACCGTCGCGTTTTACTACATGCATGGTGAATCGATTGTAGGTGAGTGAAAGGAGGAAGTGGTGAAGGTGTGTTTACAAGAGCATCAAGTGATGATGATGTCCTTTAAAAGTCGGCATCCAAACTGAAGGATTTTCCGCCTTCTTCAGAATTTGTCAACACCCCAGCTTTTTGATATTCACCTACACGCTTCTCGAAGAAATTGGTCTTTCCTTGAAGCGAGATCATGTCCATGAAATCAAACGGATTGGTAACATTGTATTCCTTATCAGTGCCCAACTCGACCAAAAGTCGGTCGGCAACGAATTCGATGTATTGAGACATCAAATCAGCATTCATGCCAATCAACCGCACAGGGAGGGACTCGCAAATGAATTCCTTTTCAATGTTGACCGCATCGATGATAATCTTACGAAGAGTTTTGACAGGGAGTTTGTTGACGATGTGGTCGTTGTAAAGCAAGCAAGCGAAATCACAGTGCATGCCTTCATCACGAGAAATCAATTCATTGGAGAAGCTCAGTCCTGGCATCAAGCCGCGCTTCTTCAACCAGAAAATTGAGCAAAAGCTTCCGCTGAAGAAAATGCCTTCTACTGCTGCGAAAGCGACGATGCGCTCGGCAAAACTTCCGTTTTCAATCCAGTTCAATGCCCATTCTGCCTTCTTTTTGACGCAGTCCATGGTTTCAATGGCATTGAAAAGCTTGTTCTTTTCTGCGTCGTCCTTGATGTACGTATCAATGAGTAACGAATAGGTTTCCGAGTGGATGTTCTCCATCATGATTTGGAAACCGTAGAAAAATTTGGCCTCCGTGTATTGGACTTCCGCGACGAAGTTTTCAGCCAAGTTTTCGTTCACAATGCCATCGGACGCAGCGAAGAAAGCCAAAACGTGCTTGATAAAGTAGCGCTCGTCATCATTCAGTTTTTCATTCCAATCCACAATGTCAGCTGCGAGGTCAATTTCTTCCGCTGTCCAAAAGCTAGCCTCTGACTTTTTGTAGTAACTCCATATGTCATTGTGCTGAATCGGAAACAGGACAAATCGATTCGGATTGTCTTCCAAAATAGGTTCCGCGACCACGGTGTTTTGTGGCAATACTTCTTCGATGGACGTTTGGACTTCAGCAGTCTCTAAATTGTTTTTTGTCAGCTCGCTCATGGTCGCGTTTAAGGTATTGTAGCCGAATCGGCAGATGAAAAATTTCAATCGATCACACGCCCTTTACCTCTGCAGATTTTTCGTTGCCAGTTACGGCTCAAATACGGGGTCAAAGTCCCTGCCACGAAGGATACTCGGATACACCTTGGTTTACACCTAAGTGGCTGTTTACGAGCATTTTTCGAAGCTTTTTTTGACAACTCCACCTTTGGAGTCTGAATCAAAACTGCATGAATAAAGGCCGATAAAAGCACCGTGCAAAACGGGGGCCACGACCGTTGATGAGTCAAAGAAAGTCCAATCCAAGTGAGAACACCAAGACAAAAGAATTCACAAACCGGGTGAGTTTTTAACACTCGAATCGCGCGTCAAAGAGGAACCTTGCAGCCCGCTTGAGATAGCTGTTTTTTTTAGTTCATTGGGGATAAAAAAAGTGGATGGAGGCGTTGTTTTGTTGACCTGGTTTTGTAAGTCACGTTCAACGTGAATTGGCGAACCGCTGATAGTCTTGAAGTTCTCGTGCTTCGTTGTAAAAAATTAGCCGCATCTGACGCGCTTCCATTTGTATTTTTGGCACATGCTAAAAGCGCTTTTGAAAAAATTGGTCGGGGATAAGGCCGAAGGGGATATGAAGGAAATCCGACCGATCGTGGATGCCGTCCACGGTTTTGAAGGAGAAATGAAGTCGCTATCGGATTTGGGCCTTCGGGAACGCAGTGAAGACCTGAAAAAGCGCATATCCGATCATGTTGCAGCCAAGGAAGCTGAACAAAAAGAATTGCTGCGGGAGGCAAGTTTGATGGGTGAGGAAGACTTAGAGAAGAAAGAATCCTTATTCGAATCGGTCGATGCGCTCACGACAGAAATCGATGCGGCGTTAGAAGAGGTCCTAGAGGCTATTATGCCCGAGGCGTTTGCTGTGGTGAAAGAGACGTCGCGCCGTTTGGCGGAGCACGGTGCGTTGCGCGTCCCAGCATCGGATTGGGACCGAGATATAGCAGCGAAGCGTGGTGGTGTGGTGATTGAGGGAGAAGAGGCAGTTTGGCAGAACAAATGGATTGCTGCTGGCTCGGAGGTCGAGTGGAACATGGTGCACTACGATGTGCAATTGGTGGGAGGCACGGCCTTGCATCGAGGCAAGGTGGCTGAAATGCAGACGGGTGAAGGCAAAACTTTGGTGGCGACGTTGCCGGTGTTTTTGAATGCGCTTACAGGCAAAGGGGTTCACTTGGTCACGGTGAACGACTACCTCGCACGCCGCGACTCCGAATGGATGGCACCGTTGTTTGAATTCCATGGATTGCGCGTGGATTGCATCGACAAACACCAACCCAACAGCGAATCGCGCCGCGAGGCTTACCGTGCCGACATCACGTACGGAACGAACAACGAATTCGGATTTGACTACCTCCGCGACAACATGGCCCAGCGTCCGGAGCAATTGGTTCAGCGCAAGCACCACTTTGCCATTGTCGACGAGGTGGATTCCGTGCTCATTGACGAAGCCAGAACCCCGCTCATCATCAGCGGCCCCACGCCCAAGGGCGATCAGCAAGAATTTGTTGAGCTCAAGCCTAAAGTGGTTCAACTCATCACGGTTCAGCAAAAAGCAGCGCAGCAGTTTCTCGCGGATGCAAAGCGATTGCTGCAGAAAGAGGGCGCTAGTAAAGACGACTTGGCCGAAGGTGGACTGGCACTTTTCCGTGCATACCGCGCGTTGCCCAAGTCCAAGCCGCTCATCAAATTTCTCAGCGCCGAGGGGATGAAACAGCAGCTGCTGAAAACGGAGGCGATTTATCTCCAAGACAACAAACGGGAAATGCCGAAAGCCGACGCGGAACTGTATTTCGTGATTGATGAAAAGCAGAACCAAGTTGAATTGACAGAGAAGGGCATCGAATTCTTGACGGCCAACATGGAGGATGAGCAATTTTTCACCATGCCCGATTTGGCCACGGAATTGGTTTCCATCGATAACGGCGAAGGGGATGAGGAAGCCAAACTCGAGGCGAAGAGCAAGCTCATGGCCGATTACGGTGTCAAAAGCGCTCGTGTGCACACCATGAACCAATTGTTGAAATCATACGCCCTGTTCGAAAAGGATGTGGACTACGTGGTCATGGACAACAAGGTGAAAATCGTGGATGAACAAACCGGACGCATCATGGATGGACGCCGGTATTCAGATGGATTGCACCAAGCGATTGAAGCGAAGGAGAACGTCAAGGTTGAAGCGGCGACTCAAACGTACGCCACGGTCACCTTACAGAACTACTTCCGCATGTACCACAAACTCGCGGGCATGACGGGAACCGCGGAAACAGAGGCCGGCGAATTGTGGGACATCTACAAACTCGACGTGATGGTGATTCCGACGAATCGTCCGATTGCGCGGGAGGATCGAGAGGATCTGGTGTACAAAACCAAACGAGAAAAGTACAATGCCATCATCGACGATGTGGTCGCTCTGCGGGAGGCTGGCCGGCCCGTGCTCGTCGGTACCACCACAGTGGAGGTGAGCGAATTGCTTTCGCGCATGTTGGACATTCGCCAAATCAAGCACCAAGTGCTTAACGCGAAGTTGCACCAACGCGAAGCGGAAATTGTGACGGAGGCGGGCAAGCCAGGCACGGTGACCATTGCAACCAATATGGCAGGCCGTGGGACCGACATCAAGCTTACCGACGAAGTCAAAGCTTCAGGGGGCTTGGCCATCATCGGAACGGAACGCCATGACAGCCGTCGTGTAGACCGCCAGCTGCGTGGACGCGCAGGCCGCCAGGGCGACCCCGGATCATCGCAATTTTATGTGTCGTTGGAAGACGATTTAATGCGCTTGTTTTCGTCGGATCGCGTTTCAAAGATGATGGACCGGTTGGGCCATGTGGAAGGCGACGTCATTCAGCATTCGATGATCACCAAGTCCATCGAGCGTGCTCAGAAAAAGGTCGAAGAAAACAACTTCGGCATTCGAAAACGATTGCTCGAATACGACGATGTCATGAATGCCCAGCGTGAGGTCATTTATAAGCGCCGCCGCCACGCACTTCACGGTGACCGCATTCGCACCGACATTGCCAACATGTTCTTCGAATTGGTGGAAGGCGCGGTATTGGCCTACCACCCTGAGAAGCAGTTTGAGTCGTTCCGACTGACGTTGCTTCGGGACTTTGGCATCGAGCCCCCAGTCGATGCGGAAGGCTTTGCCAGCACGAGTCCGGAAGATTTGGCGTTTGCTACGTATCAAGAAGCGGAGCGCGTCTACCGTTCAAAGCTGAAGGAATTGGCTGAGCGCGCTCACCCAGTGATCCAACGCGTTCACGACGATCCCGCGAACGATTACAAGCAGATTTTGGTTCCGTTCTCGGACGGTCGCAAAACCATGCAAGTCGCTACGGACATTGAGCGCAGCGTCGCATCCAACGGCGTGAGCGTGATGGAAAGCTTGGAAAAGGCGGTTGTTTTGGCCATCATCGACCAATACTGGAAGGAGCACTTGCGCAACATGGACGACTTGCGTTCGAACGTGCAGCTCGCCCGCTTTGAGCAGAAGGATCCGCTGTTGATTTACAAATTCGAATCCTACGAGCTGTTCAAGTCGATGGTCCAAAAGATGAACGGGGAAGTTGCGGCGTTCTTGATGCGATGCACCATCCCATCTGGCCCGGATCAACAACAAGTGCAGCAGGCTCCGCAGGCGCGCCCGGCCATGCCGAACAAAATCAGCCTATCCAAAGAGAACATTCAAAACATCCAACAGCAGCAGGCCGCCAGCCAAGCGCGCCCAGCCAGGCCCGCCGGAGCTCCGGGGATGCCACCGCCGCCCCGCAAAGTCGAACCGGTGCGCACGGAGAAAAAAGTCCTTCCAAATGAACCGTGCCCTTGCGGTTCGGGCAAGAAGTTCAAGAAGTGCCACGGCGCGGGCTGATGCGCATCTACGGTGAGATGCGCACTGAGGATTTTGTGGCTTTGATTCGCCATCATTCGGCGCATCATTTTCACCAATTCGGATTGATTTAAAAAAGCGTCGGAGTCGCGCCTCCATTCCCAGCGGGGGTGACACAGCTGTTGCGGTGTTTTTCGGATAGTCTTGCGTAAAAGGTCCTGCAGGTATGCGGAGTGTGGATGCTGTCGGGTTCGTGCACGAGTAGATGAAATTCCGATACCCCATGGCGTTCGGCGTCTTCAATCCAATGTGCCCAACTTTCCAAACGTTTGACGTCCTCAGGGTGCCCTTCGTACCCACCAAAACGCACCAAAACATGCGGAGCGGTCACCTGCATGTGCAACGCATCCCGCCGACCGGCGGTATCGCTGATGACCGCTCCCACTCCTAAGCTTGCCAAGCGCTCCCAATGCGTTTGCTCTCCGACAAACCAATCTGGATGCCGAAACTCAATGGAAATGGCGAGTTCACGCGGCCAGTGCTGCAGGTAAGCCCAGAGCGCATCGGCGTGTTTCGGCGCAAAGTGAGGGGGCAATTGAATGAATGCCGGCCCACGTTTTGGTCCCAACGCGAGAAGTCCGTCAATGAAATCATCTGTGGGACCTTCACATTGGTTGAACCGCCGAAAGTGGGAAATGATTTGCGGGAATTTGGCACAAAAGCGAAATGATGCCGGCACAGCATCCGCCCATTCCTTCATTTTTTGAGCCGGATAAATGCGATAATGCGTTGCATTGAATTCTATCGTTCCAAATTGCCTTCCATAAGCTTCGGGAAACAGCCGTCGCGGAGTTTTCGCCGGATAGGTCGACCCCACCCACTGGGGGATATTCCATGTGGTGCCCCCGGCAAAAACACGGCATGAATTATGGGATTCCGCTCCCCAAAAACGGGTTTCAGGCAAAGCAAAATGCGCCTCATTCAAGTGGTCAATCTGGGGGAGTTTTCCGAATTGCATGCCGAGTGCAAAGCTAGAATCTCCGGTGAAGAAGCGCGTGCCAGTCGCATTTAATTTTTGCGCTACTTGCCTTCGGATGAGGTGGATAGCAAAGACTTTGGCTCCTCGGCACTGCGCAGGATGTGGACATTGGCTGGTGGATTCGACAGATTGGCCAGGCGCATGCGATGTGTGCAGCGCTGCTTGGCCGGACTTACGCGGCGTTGAGGGCTCGGTTTTATTCCGAGAACGATGTGCGGCTCCGTTTGGCGTGACGGGATTTCGATTGCGTTCTGACCCGTACTTAAGGGCACAAATTCATGAAATGAAGTACGGCGGAAATCGGTTCCTTGCGGCCCGCTGGGGCCAGTGGTTGGGGGAATCTCATGGACGCCCGGATTTTTTAAAGGCAACAGAAACCGCCTTGGTTCCGGTGCCCCTGCATTGGAAAAAGCGGCTGCGCAGGGGTTACAATCAAGCATTTTGGATTGCTTGGGGAGTGTCGCTGGCATGGGGTCTTCCGCTGCGACCGGACTTATTGAAAAGAGCCTACCATGAATCGAGTTTGACCCGATTGTCGCGAACTGCTCGGTCAAACCGTTCACGGGCCTTGTATACGTCCAAACTTCAAAACGAAGTGAAAGCCGCGGTTGTAGTCGATGACGTGCTGACTACGGGATCTACCATGTTGGCGTGCGGGGTGGCCTTGGAACGCAACGGCATCCGGTGGGACGGTGCCATGACTTTGGCTTTGGCATGAGAAATCACCCTTTTTTGTAAGGTATCTTTGTGGCATGGCTGAGACGCTGCAATTCAATCCAAATGGTTCGCGTGAAGCGCGTTATGCGGATTTGGCGAAACAATGGACTGCCTTGGTCCAAGGAGAGCCTAACCGTGTGGCGAATTTGGCCAATATTTCTGCGGTGTTGTTCGAGGCATTCAACTGGCACTGGGTGGGGTTTTACCTCGTGGACGTGGAACGCGATGAACTCGTGTTGGGACCGTTCCAAGGTCCTTTGGCGTGCACTCGATTGCATCACGGCAAAGGGGTGTGCGCCGCGGCTTGGGATACGGGAGCACCGCAAATTGTGCCCGATGTGCATGCATTTCCAGGACACGTGGCGTGCAGTTCATTGACCCAATCTGAATTGGTTTTGCCGATTCGATCGGGCAATCACATTGTCGGGGTATTGGACATTGACTCCGCACAACCTGCCGATTTTGACGAGAAGGATTTGCACGGTCTGGCCTCCCTCATGGATTGCCTTTCCACCAATTGGTCCACATGGGAATGAGCAGAACATGCGTCAAGGAATATTGCGTCGCGTTCGGCGTGATGGTTTTGGCGGGATGCGCCCAAGTATCTGCTCCAACAGGAGGTCCCCGGGACGAAACTCCGCCTCGGGTTCTGCGTTTTGAGCCGCCCAATGAATCCGTTCGACTGCAGCCCACCGAGTTGGTGATGGAATTCGACGAGTTCCTCGCCTTGAAAAATCCCAATCAACAACTGATTGTGTCGCCGCCCATTTCGAAACAACCCGAATGGAAGCTCCGTGGAAAATCTGTTCAATTGAAATTGAATCCGGGTGATTTCATGGCGAATCGAACCTATGTTTTTTCTTTCGGCGATGCCGTGGTTGACCTCCACGAATCCAACCCAGCTGAAGATTTGAAGTGGGCATTCTCTACAGGGGATGCATTGGACACCTTAAAAGTCAGTGGCCGCGTGCGCGACCGGATGACCCGTATAGGGGTGTCAGGTCTGCGCTTGCTGTTATTCGAGGCTCCGGTTTCATGGGATTCAATCTGGGCCGGTAAACGCCCCGATGCAGTGGGCGTCACGGACAAACAAGGTGAGTTTTCGATTGGATACCTCTCTGATAGGCGTTTTGTGGGAGTGGCTTTGGACGATGTTAACGGGGATTACATGTGGTCTCCTGGGGAGTATCTGGCGCTCGATACCGTTTCCTTCGAGGCCGGTGAAACGGCATTGGATTGGCTTGGAGACGAAACAGAAGCTGTTGACCTCCCGGCGAGCATTGCATCGTGCCGACTGGACACAGCGGGGTTGTTTCGGATTTTGGCGGAAATGAACACAGACCAAATGGAGCATTGGCTGTTGTTGGATGCAAATGGGAAACCACTCACGGCGAATTGGGAACGCGACCAGGACAGTGTCTTCATTTGGTCGAAGCCGGGTTCATTCGATCCGGAATCTTCTCGCGTTATTTGGCAATTGCCAACGCATTCCGACACCACACGAGTTTTCATTGGTCGCCATACCCCGGGCTCATGGGGGTGCAAACGCTTTCCAAAAGGAACCATGAAAGCAGCAGGAGAGCGAAGGTGGACGTTCTTTCGAGATGTGGTGATTTCGGATTCCACGAAAATCAGTTTGTTTGCAGACTCGGTAGCCGTTGAGGAGTATCAAGTGGAATCCGCAGTTTCCACGGGGATGAGCCGACAAATTCGACTCCTGCACGAGGAGCAAGATGAGGTGGTGTATCGCCTCGAATGCCAGCCGGGTGCATTGGAAAGTGCGAATGGAAAGGTCTTGGAAGACACGTTGATTTGGACGTGGCGAACGCATCCGACGGCTCATTTCGGGGACTTAGAAGTGAAACTGAAGGACGTGCCCGGTCCGGGTTGGCTTCGGGTTGACGGTGAACGTATTTGGATCCAAACAGACACAAGCTTCCAGTTTAATCGGTTGGAGCCTGGGAAAGTTGAACTCGGGTTTGAGTACGACGAAAATGGGGATGGAATTTGGCAATCGGTCAGCGCATGGGGGTTGCAATCTGCTGAGCCGTATTTTTACCCAGAAAATCAACCGGTAATCCGGTCCAACTGGATCATTGAATGGGATTGGAGTTTAGTTTTCGAATGAGGAAGTCAAAGATGCAAAATGGATGGGGTGTGTTCTTGGGAGTCAGCATGGCATTCATGTTGAACGTGTCGATGCTGAGTGCTCAAACCCCTTACATCGCCACCTCCCAGAATTATTTCTGCGTGGGTTCGACCGAAGGGGTTTCCATGTACTGCAATGTATTGGCATTTGACCCTGCTACGAATGTCGCAGATTGGAGCTTTGCGTGGTCTCCGGCTGGATTGGTGAGCGATCCGACCAGCCAATCGGTGACGGTCATGCCCGACGCAACCACAACTTATTCCGCGGTTATGACGGCTCCGGACGGAACCGTCTACAATGATGACATCACCATCACGGTTTATCCCGATTTTTCTGTGATTACGGAAGCAGAAGTTGCCGCATGTTCGACGACCGGTTTGAATTTAGAGGCTGAAGTCGATGTGGCAAACCCAATGGAATGGTCTTGGGAGCCGTCAACGGGTTTGAATAACCCCAACATCGCTTCACCGCAAATTTTAGAAGAGTTGAATGTCGTGTACACCGTCACGGCTACCATTTCGGGTTTGGGGGGCGCTTCGTGTTCATCCAGTGCTGAGGTTGAAGTGGTATCCATTTTCCCGGATTTGGAATTGGGTCCAGACGTGGTTGCATGCAGCGAAGAGACCGTCGTGATTGATCCGGGTTTGCCCGTGAACTATACCTATGAATGGACCACTGCGGGGGAAGTTTTGCCCGTATTGGAGGTGACGAATTCAGGAACATATGGCGTGACCATTACTTCCCCGGAAGGTTGTGTCAACTCCGACGCCATCACGGTGACCTTCACAGACGGGCCGCTTGTTTCCTTGCCGGATTCGTTGACCGGTTGTGCAGATGCAGGAATCTTATTGAACGCCACCCCTGCGGACATGACGACCGGCCCCTTTTTTTACCAATGGTCGAACGGTTCCAACGCAGCTGATGCGATATTTTTTGAATCCTCAATGGCGCAGGTGGTGGTCACGGATGCGGGAGGATGCAGCACAACGGCAACGTCATGGTTGGAAATTTTGCCGAGCCCTTCGTTCGTGTTTCCTGAGGATACCGCCTTGTGCTTTGAAGATTTTCCAGAGGTCACATACAAGCTCGCCGTTCCTGCAGGCTATGCTGCGTATCAATGGATGAACGGATCGACGGAGAACCAAATCGAAATCGACGCTCCTGGGGCATACAGCGTGGTAGTGACCAACGAAATCGGTTGCACCACAGAACGGTATGCTACGGTAGTGGATTTCTGCTCGGAACCCTTGCTTTTTGTACCCACCGCTTTTACGCCAGATGGAGACGGATTGAACGAGGTGCTGCGCATTGAAGGAAGGAATCTCGTGCAATTGGAGTTTCAGCTGTTTAACCGGTGGGGAAACTTGGTTTGGGAGGCCGATTCAATAGGGGACTATTGGCACGGACAAGGACCAGATCGAACCCATTACGTGCCGGATGAATTGTACGTGTGGAAGGCGAAATACCGCCATTACACGGATCCCAATGGACAACTGAGTCCGTGGTATCAAGCGAGTGGATCGGTGAGGATTATTCGGTAAGGCAGAACGGTGCTCAGGAATTGATTTCCAGAAACCGTTTTACCCCGCTTAAGGTGCCGAAAACGACCAAAGTGTCGGTGTCTTGGATAACCATTTCCGCCTTCGGCACACCGATGATGTGCTCTTGATCGGGTTCCCCCTCTCTCTCTGCAGAGAATTTTCGACGAATGGTAATGAGCCGGAGTTCGTAGCGGTTGGTCAGGTCAATGCTGCCAAGTGTTCGCCCGATGCAATTCTGCGGGGCGTGAATTTCTGCGATTTCATAGTCGTCGGGCAACTCCAAGAATCCACCGATATTCGGGTGAATCAGGCGTTCGGAGACGATACTCGCAACCTCGCTTTCTGGCGTCAAAATTTCTTGAATTCCCAGGCTGGATAAGATGCGTTGTTGGTGATCTCCGTTTGATCGAACGATGACCCGAGGCACCCCGAGGTCGAGCAAATTGAGGGATGTCAAGACCGTCGCCTCGAAATTTTCACCAATGGCCACGATCGCGGCATCCATTTCTTGCACATTCTGAGCTTGCAGCGAGCGTATGTCCGTTGAATCCAGCGTTACGGCTAGCGCGACATCATCCTTGATGCTTTCGGAGCGACTGGGGTTGGTGTCAAAAGTGATGACCTCAGCACCTTTGGATGCAAGGGATAAGGCGATTTGCTTTCCGTAGCGGCCGATGCCGAAAACGGCAAAACGAGAGGACTTTCGCATGATCTAATTCCGTCTAATTCGCTTGATTCGTGGCTTCGTTCAATATGCCAACAAATCGCGCGATGTCTTCAAAGGTATTGTACATCGGCACAGGTGCCATCCGGATCACATTGGGTTCACGCCAATCGACAACAACCCCTCCTTCCGTCAGTTGATTGAAAAGCTGCTTACCAAATCCATGGGCGACCAACGACAGCTGACAACCGCGTCTCTCCGGGTCGGAAGGGGTGATGATTTCGAGAGCCAGCTTGTTTTCGGCCTTTACGGCATGAATCCCCTTCTCGAGATAGGCCGTCAAACGCAGGCTCTTCTCACGCAACTTTCGCATGTCTGAGGAGAGGAATTGGTTCAGGGAGATGGCGTGGATGGCCATGTTGAATACCGGAGCATTGGACATTTGCCAAGCTTCTGCAGTTCCCATGCTCACGAATTCGGGTTCCATGAGAAAGCGCCGCTCCGCGTCGTGCCCCCACCAACCTTCGAATCGCGGAATCGCTGCATTTCCCGCGTGGTCCTCATGCACGAATATTCCAGCGACAGCTCCGGGCCCGGAATTCAAGTATTTGTAGGAGCACCAGCATGCAAAATCCACCTTCCAATCATGGAGATTCATGGTGACATTGCCCACAGCGTGGGCCAAATCGAAGCCGCACAAAGCTCCCACCGCATGCGCCGCACGTGTGATGCGTTCCATGTCCAATCGCTGTCCTGTGAAATATTGAACGCCGCCCATCATCACCAGAGCGACCTCTTCTCCATGCGCTTGAAGTGCGGATTCAATGTCACCTTCATCGATGATCGACGTCCCGGTTTTTGGCTTGATTTCAATCAAGTCTTCCTCGGGTCGCCCACCATGAAATCGGATTTGACTGGCCAACGCATACTGATCCGAAGGAAATGCCTTGGCTTCGCAAATGATCTTTCGCCGACGTCCCGCCGGGCGGTAAAAACTGACCAAAAGCAAATGCAAGTTGACCGTCAAGGCGTTCATGGCCACCACCTCATTCGGCTTGGCCCCTACCAAATGGCTCAGTCCTTCCGCAAAACGCTCGTGGTAACTGACCCAAGGATGCTTCGCTCGAAAATGCCCTTCAACGCCGTGCTCCGCCCAATCATTGAGCTCCGTCTGCAAGGCCTCTTGTGCTTTTTTCGGCTGCAGCCCGAGGGAGTTGCCTGTGAAGTACACGACGTCCTCTCCGCGCAGTTGGGGAATATGGAATTCATCGCGACGACTGGCTACGGCGTCTTCGGCATCGAGTGCTCGCGCATGTTCCCGTGTAAATAGGGCCAATGATGAAGTTGAATGATCCATGGAAACCCAAAGGTCGAAGGATTTGATTCAAAATCCGGCGCTGTAGGCCAAAAATGCCAACACCCCTTGCAGGACAAGGCAACCGTCTAGCCACAAACTGCACACCCATTCGTTCGAATTGCGCATGGATAGCGCGATCCCGACGAGCGCAAACCCGCTTGCTGTCACCCGGCCCCATCCTGGATCGATTGAAAGAAACAACAGGCCGCTGATGACCACAAGTCCCAGGGCCAAAAGCCCCGAGCTCCGCAGTCCGACAATCTGCGGCATCGTCTTCAAAGCATCATCGTCGATGCCCACGTCACGAACATCAAAGGGCAGCGTGATGCCTGCGACGAAGGCGGTTTGCGCGACAAGGTTGAACCAGCGTACAGAATCATCCACAGACGCTTCTACCCAATCCAATGGCATCCAACCGGTTGACACGCCCCAAACCAAAGCAATGGCCGGCCACTTGGCACGCGGAACCTCGCGCCATCCCCTTCCCCCAGTGAAAGGGTTGGATGCGTATCCCCAGGTCAGGATGAAAATTCCGCCGATCAGGATGAGGTTTTCATGCATCCAACTCCACCAATACCCAAGTGCGGGGAAGGCAAGCGCACAAGCCAACGCCAGCGCTGCAGACCAACCCAACATCAGCGGCCACCGCCATGTGGAAAGAAACTGCTTGCGTTGTTGTGGAATTCGGTGGGGATGCCGGTGCAATTTGACCATGCGTTGGACCGTGTAGGCCAATCCTGTGAAGGCTGTAAGGAGGGCAATGCCTTGCAGTGCCACGGTCCCATTTGCCAAATCCGGCGCTGTGGCCAGCATGCTCGCCGCCGCCGCGCTTCCCGCCCCAAGCGCAATCCAAATGTGCGTGTAAGCCAATGCTTTGATCATCCTCCCAATTCGCTTTCTCAAAGGTCGAATAATTCAGTGAAATCTGACTTCCGGGACCATGTTTCGGTGCTTTGTATGCATTGGTTTTCCACTTGCGCAAAAACCCGCACATCGCAACCTAAATTTGCACCCTCACTGAACGCTTATGCACGCAGCCAAATTTACCTCCCGTCACATTGGTCCGCGCGAAGAAGACCAAAAAGCGATGTTGCGCACCATCGGTGTGGCATCGATGGAAGACCTTGTTGCTCAGACAGTTCCCGGCAAGATTCGCCAACGGGAACGCATGAAATTGACTCCAGCTCTTTCCGAAAGTCAATACCTCGAGCACATCGACGAAATCGCTTCGAAGAACACGCTGTTTCGGAACTACATCGGCATGGGTTATTACCCGACCGAAGTGCCCAGTGTGATTCGCCGCAATGTGCTGGAGAACCCGGGCTGGTATACGGCCTACACACCCTACCAAGCAGAAATTGCACAGGGTCGATTGGAGGCGCTGCTGAATTTTCAGACGATGGTGTGTGATTTGACGGGGATGGAGTTGGCCAACGCTTCCCTGTTGGATGAATCCACTGCAGCAGCGGAGGCCATGGCGATGGTTTTTGCAGCTCGCCCGCGTGCCATGGCGAAAGCCGGGGCCAATCGGTTTCTTGTCGATGAGGCGATTTACCCGCAAACGATGGATTTGTTGCGCACCCGTGCCAAATACTTGGGCGTGGAGCTCGAGCTGGTTTCGAGAAAATCGATGGTTTCCAGATCGATGGATGGGGTTTTCGGGTTCTTTTTCCAGTATCCCGATGGCGACGGGGTGGCATCGGATTTGACATCGGTTATTGCGCATGCTGCTCAAAGGGAAATCCAGGTGGTGGTTGCTGCCGATTTGATGGCTTTGGCTTTGCTGAAAAATCCAGGAAGCATGGGAGCGGACGTAGTGGTCGGCACGACGCAGCGCTTCGGCGTTCCCATGGGCTATGGCGGCCCGCACGCGGCATTTTTCGCGGCTCGGGAATCCTACAAACGACATTTTCCCGGTCGGATCATCGGGGTCTCCAAAGACCGGTTGGGCAGCCCTGCCCTGCGCATGGCGTTGCAAACGAGGGAACAACATATCCGCCGCGACAAAGCGACGTCGAACATTTGCACCGCACAGTCTTTGTTAGCGGTCATGGCATCCATGTACGGGGTTTACCACGGTCCAAAGGGACTCCGCGAAATTGCGGAGAACATTCACAGCGCGGCGCGCAGTTTGGATGCGGCGCTGAAGGGAACGGAACATTATGACCAGGTGAACAGCTGCTACTTCGACACCTTGAAAATTCGGGTGAACGGCGGTTCCGACGAAATGACGGCGTTGCGCGCACGAGCGGAAGCGATGCGCATCAATTTGCGCTTCTTCGAAGACGGATTGCACGTGGGCGTAGCGCTCAATGAACGGGTGTCGCAGAAGGAACTCGTTGATCTGTGCTCCGTTTTTGGGGTGAGTATGGTTTCGGGTCTGTCGACAGACCGCGCTTTTCTCGGCGAATTGTGGCGTGATGTGGATTACTTAAATCACCCGGTTTTCAATCGATATCGATCGGAAACCGAAATGATGCGCTACATCAAGCAACTGGAAAATCGTGACTTGTCGTTGGTCCACAGCATGATCCCATTGGGTTCGTGCACGATGAAATTGAATGCAGCGACGGAATTGATTCCGATTACTTGGGCGGCCTTCGCTGAGTTGCATCCGTTTTGCCCTGAAGATCAGGCTGCTGGGACGCGCGAGATGCTGAAAGAATTGGAAAAAGACCTCGCAACCATTACCGGTTTTGCGGGGGTCTCGTTGCAACCGAATTCCGGTGCACAAGGCGAATTTGCGGGTTTGATGGTGATTCGTGCGTATCATGATTCGCGCGGCGAGAGTCACCGGGACGTGTGCCTCATTCCTTCTTCGGCACACGGGACCAATCCAGCATCGGCGGTCATGGCCGGCATGCGTGTAGTGGTCGTGGGTTGCGATGATGAAGGGAATATCGACATGGCGGATTTGCAAGAAAAGGCGCAACTGCATGCCGATGAGTTGGGTGCGTTGATGATTACCTACCCCTCTACGCACGGGGTTTACGAGGAGAGTATCCTGGAGGTGACGCGATTGATTCATGCGTTTGGCGGTCAGGTGTACATGGACGGCGCCAACATGAACGCACAAGTTGGACTGACGAGTCCGGGTTTGATCGGGGCTGATGTCTGCCACTTGAATTTGCACAAAACGTTTGCCATCCCCCATGGCGGAGGAGGGCCTGGAGTTGGACCCATTGGCGTTGCGGAACATCTGGTTCCTTTCTTGCCGGGTCACACCGTGGTACCCACAGGAGGGAATCAAGCCATTCACGCCATCAGTGGAGCACCTTTCGGGAGTGCGTTGATTTGCCAAATCCCATACGCTTACATTAAAATGCTGGGTGAAGAGGGCTTGACCCGGTCGACGGAAGTGGCCATCCTCAATGCCAACTACCTGCGGGTCAAATTGGAGGATGCGTACTCCATCCTATACAAGGGTTCTAAAGGAACAGTAGCGCATGAAATGATCTTGGATTGCCGCGCATTTAAAGCCACCGCAGGCGTGGAAGTCATGGATATTGCCAAACGTTTGATTGATTTTGGTTTCCATGCTCCTACCGTGTCATGGCCTGTAGCTGGAACCTTGATGGTAGAGCCTACGGAATCCGAGTCCATGGAAGAACTGGATCGGTTTGTGCACGCCATGTTGGCCATTCGCGATGAAATTCGGGCGATCGAAAACGGAGACGTTGACCGCGAAGACAACGTAGTAAAGATGGCTCCGCACACGGCACGTGAAGTAGCATCTTCAGAATGGAATCACCCTTACTCCCGTGAAGCAGCGGCATACCCGTCCACTGAGATGGAAGTTCGTAAATTCTGGAGCCCAGTAGCCCGGGTTGACAATGCATACGGCGACCGCAACTTGGTTTGCAGTTGCCCGCCGCTTTCCGCCTTCGAGGAACTGTTGGGGTGATTTTTTGAAGTCATATTCCGTCACCTATATTTGTCAAAATCCTAAACACCAAATTGCTTGAGAATGAAGCATTTTTACACTGCAGCTTTTGCTGTACTTCTATCCACAGCTGTCACTGCACAAGGCGTATTGCCTTACGCAGCTTCAAAGACAGCTCAATCACGCCGAGTAAAGGCAGAGAACACCCCAACGCAAGTTGAACGCGACGTCATTTGGTCGCATGATTGCAATGTTGAAGATTGTGCAACATGGGTGTTTGGAAACGGTTCGGACATTGCCGGTTCTCCATGGGAGGGCATCGATTTGAACTTTGAGTGCAGCACGGACGGCCCTGCAGGTCCATACAACCAATGGGCAGGAGGCACCGGCGATTTTTCAGCGGCAAGTGCCATGAACTCAACTACAAGCGACAACGGATTGTTGATTGTGGATTCAGATCTGTTCGGAGCGGATGCAAACTACAGCGCTGCTTGGATTGAAAACAGCTGGGTCCAAACAGCGGATCCCATCGACTGCAGCTCGCTCGAATTCGTGAGCATTTCTCTCGAAACGCGCTACCGCTGCTGGGACAACGGATCTTCAGACGACAGTGAGAAGTGCCTCATTGAAATCTCTCGCGATGGAGTCAACTGGCCAGACATTGCCACGTTCGCGGAAATCGACGGAACCGTGGACTACGGGGACGGCGAATTGATCGCGAGCCGATGGGAAGTGTTCCCAGGCTATGAAACGGGAAGCGAGTCGGACAACCCATCATTGGTAGAGTTCGATATCACGTCGGCAGCTGGAGGCCAAGACCAAGTTTGGATTCGATTCCGTTGGTCTGGAACATGGGGCTACAGTTGGGAAATCGATGACATCCAGGTTTACGAAACCCCTGCAAACGACATCCGCATCGACAACTACTTGAGCTACACGGACTACTTCACCACAGGCATCTGGGAAGCAGGTGTTTTCGCTGAAGGCCAATTGACGTCTTTGGACGCGGCTGCGAAGGTGTACAACGTAGGCTACCTCGATCAAGAAGAAACGTCTTTGACCTTGAACGTGAACGGAACAGATGCCGGCATGTCTGATCCCATCACCTTGGGCTACCAAGCACAGGACACCTTGCGTGTGAACTTCGATATGGCGGCTGTAGGCTCTTACGACTTGACGTACACAGTGGGCGCCATGAACGAAGATGAAAACCCTTCAAACAACACAGCGACTCAATCATTTGAAGTAAGTGCGTTGCACTACGGTCGAGATAATGGCACCATGACGGGCGTATTCCCTGGCGACGGAACAGACGACTTCATTGCCTTGAACCCGTACGACATTTTTGAAGATGTAACGGTTTACGCAATTGATGTAGCCATCGTAGCCGGTTCTGAAAACGGAACTCCCGTTGTTGCACACTTGTTCGATGGCTTCGATGAAAACTACCTCGTTGAACAGTACGGAGGTTTGATCGGTAGCACAGCAGAACTCGACTTGGCAGCGAACTACTCGAACGATGGTTCGGAAGCTCCTGGAGACATTGTTTGGTACACGCTGGTTTTGGAAGATCCCTACACCGCGCCGGGCGGAACCGTATTGGCTGCAGGTTTTGAGCACTACGGCGGTTCAAGCGTTCAAATTTGGGAATCTCAATTCGCCTACGACCAAACGTGCTTTGTTTACGGACCATTCGGAAGCGGCAGCGCCTACGACTGGTACTACACGAACGAAACGCCAATGGTTCGTTTGAACTTGGATCCAAACGCTACCAACACGGTTTCTGTGAAGGAGGTGAACACGGAGGACTTCCAGTTGTACCCGTTGGCGCCAAACCCAGCGGCTGAAACCACGCGTTTGCAGTACCGTTTGGATCGCGCTGCGGATGTGTCATTGGAGGTATATGACATGACTGGAAAGCTCGTTCAGCAGATCAATCGCGGAACACAGGGCGTTGGCTATCACAGCATCACTTTGGACGTCAGCGCGTTGAATGCTGGCGTATACACCACTACATTGGTCGTGAACGGAGCTCGAGCTACGGAGCGCTTGTTGGTCGACTGAACAAAGTAAAATCATACCCGATTCCATCGGGAACAGGAGGGGAATTCCGCAAGGGGTTCCCCTCTTTTTGTTTTTGTTCAGGGATTTCAATCGCGATGGTGTAATTTCAGCCGTTGAAATCTGATTCACACAAAATGAAGCACTTTACTTTTCTTTTCGTTGCGCTTTTGGGCCTTACCATGTTTGCTCAGGCTCAACGCATCACGGATGTCTACACATTCGCACAAGTTCCCATGGAACTGACCGACGCAGAGGCCCAAGCCATGCGCGGATCAGGAGAATCTGCTCTGGAAGTAGCGCAACGTGGAGGCGGCACGATCTTGTTCTACGAAGACTTCGCCAATGGTTTCGAAGGAAACAATGGCATCGGTGCTTGGACTGCTGAAGATACCGGTGAGGGTATGATTTGGCAGGCTGTTGACGAAGCAGGCAATGGTTACTATGCTGACGGAACGGCTTCAGGTGTTCAGCCTCCAGCCGGGGAGTTTTCAACCAACATTGCTTCAATGAACTCTACCACAGCTGACAACGGCTGGATGGTGTTCGATTGTGACTACTTCAACACCCCGATTTCTGAGGGATACGAAAACACAGAAGGTTGGATTACGTCCCCGACGTTGGACTTCTCAGCGGTGGGATCTGTGGTCATTACGTGGGAGCAATACTTCCGCTACTGCTGCTACCCGTATGCTCCAATTTATTTGCAAGTTTCGAACGACGGCGGTGCTACTTGGACCACGTTCGACGCGCACGGTTCGTTCATCGAATCTGCGAACACAGCTTCTGCGAATGTTTTGACCACGTCCGTTGACATCTCATGTGCAGCGGCATACAGCGCCGAGGTGCAAGTGCGTTTCTCGTACTTGCAAGCACCTGAGACCGGTGACGCATACAGCCACTACTACTGG
>Ga0255779_1001309_pt1 | contig 28561 bp, 26 predicted proteins | sample 011ome_21_FD_179977 | JGI IMG/M metagenome (GOLD analysis project Ga0255779, IMG submission 179977) | Coastal salt marsh microbial communities from the Groves Creek Marsh, Skidaway Island, Georgia - 011508AT metaG (version 2) | ecosystem: Environmental > Aquatic > Marine > Intertidal zone > Salt...
CACCACATTAAACCCGCCAGTGACTTTGAATTGACATTCAGCTCCCTCAGCCTTGAATTCTTGTACATGATCGGCGGGCAAAAGCTCGGCCAAATTCGCAGGTTCCGACAAATGCGATTTCAAGAATTCTGCGGAACGACCTACCGCGATGGTGGGACTTTCAATCATCATGCCTTCGTGGAATTTTTGGCGATGTGCGCTTCACTCCATGCCGCCGGGTCTTGATTCCAGTTATCGAGCAAGACGCGTTGTTCGGCATTCAAGTACCCTTCTTGGGTGGCTTGGTCAAGCATGGTGGGGTAATCCGTGAGCGTAAGCCATTTGCATTGTGCATCTTCGAAAGCGCGATTTGCGACATTGAAACCATAGGTGAAAATGGCAATCAAGCCCTTCACTTCCACTCCCGCCTCCCGCAACGCCTCTACCGCCTTCAGGCTGCTCCCGCCCGTAGAAATAAGATCTTCAATGACAACTACGTTTGAAAGCACGGTCAAATCCCCTTCTATGGCATTGGTAAGACCGTGTTCCTTCGGCTTCGAACGCACATAGATGAATGGCACGCCAAGTTCTTGAGCAACCAACGCTCCCAGAGCAATTCCTCCCGTAGCGACACCGGCAATCGCGTCAACCCTTCCGTATGCATTTTCAATGGCTTCAACGCTCAATTGACGGATGAACGTGCGTACAGACGGATGACTCAGAGCTTTCCGATTGTCGCAATAAATAGGTGATTTTCGTCCGCTCGCCCACGTAAACGGTTCATTAGGGCTAAGTTGGATGGCTTTGATACGGAGTAAAAATTCCGCAACTTTTCGCCTACTTTCATCGGACAAAATCATGCCACGAATGTATGAAGTTTACATCATGAATAGGCCCGTATTTTTTCAAGAAAAAGCAAACGTTTCAGAACGTTCGCTGGTCATTCGTGAGCCCGGAGACCGCACGTTGAAAGAACTGCCTCAGTTCATCCGGCAACACACCGAAATTGAGTCATTTGTCTTGCTCAGTGAAAACCCTGAGAAGCTTTGGATGCAGTTTTGTTATGGGTATAAGGAAGTTTTGGCAGCGGGATGCGTCGTACAAAATGAGCATCAAGCCTATTTGTGGATAGAGCGAAACGGGAAATGGGACTTGCCGAAAGGCAAAGTTGAGCCGGGCGAAGGAATTGAAGCAGCGGCGATTCGAGAAGTCGAAGAAGAAACTGGAATCGGAGCTTTGACGTTGAAGGCTGAATTAGGCAAAACTTATCATACCTATGAAGAAGCTGGCATTCCGGTTTTGAAAACAACGTTTTGGTTCATGGCGCACCACGAAGGCGGAGCAACGGAGGGAACGCCTCAAACTGTGGAAGGCATTACGGGAGTGCATTGGAAACAATTCCCATTCGATCAAGAAATCATGAATCAAACCTATCCGAGTATACGCGCATTGATTGAGCGCGCAGTGGAGATTTCTTAATCCTTGGGTAGAAATTTCAGGAGCCGGGCTTCAAGCCCCAGGCTCGGAAGAGGCATATCGCGACCGCTGAGTTTTCCCTCTTCGTCCAAAACGATTATTTGAGGGATGACCACAGCACCCAATTGCTCCATGACTCTGGGGGAATTCCCAACCCATCCTAAGGTTTCATCAAGTGTCCGGCGACCTGAAAGGGTCTCGCGCCATTCATCTTCATCGACATCCAGCGACAAAACCACCCAGCACACATCCCTTCGATTCATGGATTCCGCAATTTGATTGAACATTTCGCGTTCTCGCCGGGCCGTAGCCGATCCATTTTTCACCAAAAGCATTACGGTCCAAGGCTGCCTGCATTGTTCTTTGATGGAGCCCAATTCTCCGTTGGGCAAGGTCCATGGAATATCGCCCACCCAAGCGCCGGAACGGCCTTTTTGCCGGTCGGCCATCAAAGCTTCGTACGCTTCAAAAAATGGCCTTGGAAAAGGAATGGTCTCCCAGACTAATTTGGTGTAGGCATCCGGCGCGAGCAATGCCTTATCCAACCAAGCTGCGGCCAACATGGAAACCGATGCATTTTCCCAACGCGAGCCCATCGAAGCGGCCAACGAGTCGCGGTCTGCAAGGAAGATGGCATCATTGATCTTCGACCAATCCACCTCATCGCCTTGCCACCAATTACCGAAAACCACCTGCCAACTTCCAAAGCCACCTGGAGACTTCAACAACTCTTCCCAAGGCCGACTGGCCGAGGCAAAAGGACTTTCGTTCCACAATGAATCCATGTGCAGCTGCGGACGACCCGCATTCCTCGCGGCAATCAACTTCATTTGCCAAAGGATATCGCGTTCAACCGTTCCCGCTGTCTGCTCCATCGACGTTTGCCATTGCCTTTCAAAGGCAACATTCACGCTATCGAGCACTTCTGTCAATGAATCACGTCCTTGCAGTCCCACGCCGGCAGCCCGCAACACGAGTGATTCGGCCCGCAAGTCGTTGGCACGACTCAACGAGCGCATCAAAGAGTCCAAAGAAGCTGTGGGATGCATGCCCAACCAAGTCGAAATTCCGGGGCTGCCCAAGAGCCGTTGTGGGATTCGCCGCCCAGGTGCAAGGTGCAACTCTGCTTGTTCATCCGGCCTGATCATGACCATCCACGACCAAGGCGGAGCCACCAGTTCAAACAACGTAGTCGACTTCAATTCGCCAACTTCCCAAGAAAAATCCCCGGTTTCATCCACCAAAATCTCACTTCTCCAATCTGCGAGTTGCAGCCCGGGGTAAGTCACTTCCTTGACATGAATCAAGCTCGGCGACTTTTCAAAATCAATCAACCGGCCTTTGACGAATGTCACCTGCGCAAAACCCGTTTGCACCAGCCACCCCAAGAGGCCCGCCAACATCAATCCGCGACGCATATGCTCGGAGTTATTCACCTTGGGACAAGTTCAATCCGGCGGGCACAAAGGATCCTACATCTCCGTGATTTCGCAGAATTTCTCGCACCACGTTGCTGTGGATGTGGGCGTATTCTGGATCGGTAAATAAAATGACGGTTTCGAGGCTCGGATGAAGAGCTTTCGTCATCTGGGCAATTGTCCGTTCGTATTCAAAATCACCGCCATTTCGAACCCCGCGGATTAGCCATCCCGCATCCACACTCCGACAAAAATCAGCAGTCAATCCTTCAAATGAAGCCACTCGAACGGTCGAGAATTCGCTCGCCACTTGGCCCAACCACCCCATTCGCTGTTCCAGGGTGAACATGGACGTTTTCGCAGAATTTACCCCGATTCCGAGAATGATTTCGTCAAAAAGCGGAATCGAGCGTTCGAGGATATTCAAGTGCCCGCGTGTGATGGGGTCAAACGATCCGGGAAATACGGCGCGTTTCATGTGTTCAGGGATTAAGAATCGGCAGGTGAAACAAACTAAAATGCACGTGGCCGTATTTTCGGGTTTCCACATAATGTGGCTTACGCGAAACATCGGTCCGCTCTCCGTGCTCCAAGATAAACCAGCCTCCCGGCACCAACAAAGTTCCTTTCAAAACGGCCTCCGGCAAGGCATCCAAATGGGGTAAATCATACGGGGGATCGGCAAAGACCAAATCGTATTGCGTCAAAGATTTCCGGATGAATTGCACGGCATCGGCTCGAATGACTTGCCAACCTTCGATTTCCCAATCGCGTATCAAGGTTGCAATGCCGCGTACAGCTCCCGGATTTTGCTCCACAGAGGTGACGGCTTCGCTTCCGCGGCTTAAAAATTCCAAGGCCACCATGCCCGTTCCAGCGAACAAATCCAGCACCGTGAGACCTTCTAAGTCCACCCTTGAATTCAATAAATTGAACAAGCCTTCTCGGCCAAAATCCGTGGTCGGTCGTCCCTGAAATCCTTTGGCAATTTTCGGCCTGCGCCCCTTCCATTGACCTCCTGTGATGCGCATAGGAACTTCAGTGATTTGTGAAAAATAAAATGTCCCAATCGCCCGCAGATTCAAGGTTGGCGTCATTCCAATCCCATGGACTTGATTCCACCTCTACCTGTCCAAAAAAACGCTTAAACTGCTGCTCCAGTTCCAAAGACATCGCCTGCACACCACCTATTCTGACGTGGACGTTCGAGGAACCGATTTTAATACCATCTCGAACCATGGCATTGACACAATGGTACAAAACCCCACTCCCTTCCAAATCATCCGTCACTGTGCACCAAGCCAAGGATCCCGCATCGAACCGGCACATCAGAGCGCGGCTGGATCCAACGAAAATGTTCACGGCAATGGCATTTTGATCAGTCGATGCCCATTGCGATCGGGACTCTAACCACCCCAATACGGAAGAGGACCAACGGCCTGTCGGCCAACTGGTGTTCAACAAGTCGACCTCGTGCCCGTGTCCCCCTTCGATCAAACTCAACTCTTCACCCAAACGCTGCGACAGGAACGCCCGGCAGCCCTCACTCCGGATTCCGTGATGGAGGGTGAGGATGGCTTCTTCAATCCCTTCTGCTACCGTAGCGGGCATCAAGGTAATTTCCGGTAATATTCGGGTTAGGGTGATCTTCTCTATGTCCTTAAAGCGCTCAGCAAGAGCCGTCCACTCCGCGACCTCTTCGACTTGACCGAAGGCTTCTACCCGTCCATCATTCGAACAAATCCAACGTAAAACAACACCGTCCCATCCCAGGATGAGGTTTGCTTTGTTCGATTGATTAATTCCGCCAGTTTCCATCGGTGTGCGCTTCCGTCAAGGAGCCGAAACGCAAGGTATCCTTTTTTACTTTCTCCCGTCCAAATGGCGTGGGATCCTTCACCAATACCGTCGACAAAGTCAATCCACCCGATTCAGTGCTGCCAGTCTCCAGCACAAAACGCTCACCGGTAAGGGGATTGAACCAAAGCTTGTCCACTTCGACTCTTGACAACCGCTTCGCATCGCGTGCTTCAGGCGTGAAATTCTCGGCATAAAATGACGTGTAAATCACATCTCGGACTTTGTACACGGTTGAATCCATGGCAATCAAATCAATCAATGACTCCTCCGGTATTCCCATTTCTTCAGCCACCAGAGCAACCTCGTCGCGCGTCAACACAAAACCCCGTTCTCGACTCACATCCTCAGGCAGTGTATCATTGAATGAGCCCATATTGAAGCTCACTGGGATGACTTCTTGGTAAAGGAATGCCCCGAGCGAATCGAAGTCATTGCAATAAACTCCGTAGACACCGTGATAGGCATCCTGTGCGTCGCGAATGTCTTTCAGTGCTTGGATGGTCTCAGCATCCACACGCGCTTTCAACTCGCGGAATTCAATTTCTTCGTCTACGCTGTAGAATACTTCATAACCCAGCCACAATGCTGCCACAGTTCCCAGCCCCATCAAGATGCGGTAGTGCGACTGCTGCATGCGAGACAGTACGTACGGCGTAGCCAATACTGCCACGGCAATCAAAGCCAAGGAGGCCAACAACATCGCCGTAGGTTGGCTTTCTAATTCGTCCCCACTCAAGTACTTCACCAAAAACCCCAATCCCGAGAAAAAAAGAAAAATCGAGACAACGTACTTGTTGATTTCTTTGAAGAATGTGTCCATCGGATAGAATTCAATGCGCTATTGCTGTAAACCGACTGCGAATCTACAACAGTTCAGGACGACAGCAAACAGCCAAAGCGATGAATCGCCACGTACCTTCGCCGACATGTTGGAGGGATCCGAGCAAATTGAGCAATTTATTGACCGCATGGGGCAGCACTTCCCGCATGTGCCCACCCCGGGTCAAGGCCAACTCATTCACGCCCTCGCCCGGTTTTTCTTCAGCACCCAACCCCGTTGCACCCTGATGATCCGCGGCTATGCCGGAACCGGAAAAACAACGAGTGTGGGAGCATTGGTAGGTGTTTTGCGACAATATGGACAACGCCCAGTGCTGTTGGCACCCACAGGTCGCGCCGCCAAAGTCATGCAATCCTATGCAAAAATGTCTGCTTCGACCATCCACCGTCACATTTACCGAACCGGTAAGTCCGGAGATGGAAGTCCTGCGTTTGGATTGGCGCCGAACACACGAGAAAATACCGTTTTCATTGTGGATGAAGCTTCAATGATCGGGGAAGGCGGTGGCCGCAGCACAGATGGAACCTTGAATTTTCGCAGCCTGCTCGATGATTTGATGGAATTTGTTTTCAGCGGAAACGGCTGCCGCTTGGTGCTTGTCGGGGACGATGCGCAGCTCCCGCCGGTGGGAGAAACGGAGAGTCCCGCCTTGAATGAAGCCAACATGCGGCGCGATTTCGCCTTGACCGTAGCGACCATCCGGCTGACAGATGTCGTGCGGCAGGAAATGGACAGCGGCATCTTATCCAATGCCCACCAGTTGCGGCTGCAAATTGATGCCGGATTGGAAATGCGTCCGTCCTTCACATTAAACGCGGGCAGCGATGTGCACCGAATTTCTGGTTATGAGTTGCAGGAATACATTGAGGACGCGTTCGGGCGTCACGGGGAGGATCACGTCGCCTTAATTACCCGTTCCAACAAACGTGCGCAAGCTTTCAACCAACAAATTCGCCACCGCATCCTGTGGCGAGAGGAATTGCTCGAGCCTGGCGACCGCTTGATGGTGGTAAAAAACAACTACCATTGGCTCGCAGGAATCGATGCGATTCCTACATCACTTGTCGCGAATGGCGACGTCGTTGTGGTCACCAAGGTGATCAAACGATTCGATCGGTACGGCATCGAATTTGCCAACGTCGAAGTGGAATTTGCGGAAGACAATGGTTGGCCTGCCTTTGAAGTGTGCATCAACTTGAGTGTACTCGCATCGGATTTACCATCCATCCCGTTTGCTCAAGTTCAAGCTCTTCAGGAAGCTGTTGCACAGGATTACCTCGACCATGGGTCAAAATCGGCCATTCTCAAAGCGGTCAAGCGCGATCCATGCTACCAGGCATTGCAGGTGAAATTCGCCTGGTCCATGACGTGCCACAAAGCCCAAGGCGGTCAATGGGCATCCGTCATCATCGACCCCGGTTTTGTGACCGATGAAACCATGAACCTCGAGTGGTTGCGCTGGTTATACACGGCATTCACCCGTGCACAAACAGAACTGGCATTGCTCAATTTTGCGGACGAGTTTTTTGAGTAACAGCGAAAAAAAAGCCCCCACCAAAAGGCGAGGGCTCTGCTTTCTTTGTTTCAAGTTTAAGCCAGTTCGCGGGCGCTGAAATAAAACGCACCTTCGATGGCCGCGTTTTCATCGCTGTCCGATCCGTGGACCGCGTTGGCAGCAATGCTCTCAGCAAAATCTGCTCGGATGGTTCCGGGCGCAGCTTCGGCAGGGTTCGTCGCTCCGATCAATTCACGGAAGTCAGCAACGGCGTTGTCTTTTTCCAAAATCGCGGCGACGATAGGTCCGCTCGACATGTATTCTGTCAATTCTCCGAAAAAAGGACGTTCTGCGTGCACCGCATAAAACGCTTGCGCATCCGCGAGACTCAATTGCGTCCACTTCATCGCTTTGATTGAAAATCCCGCTTGGATGATGCGGTCGATGATTTTGCCCGTGTGTCCCGCGCCTGTCGCGTCGGGTTTGATCATGGTAAAGGTGCGATTGGTCGCCATGGTAAATGTGTTGAATTGGGGTGCAAAAGTAGTTCGCAATTCTTTAATTTCGGAAAATGCAACCCTCACCCCAATTGCGCCGGCCTGCTGAAGATCGAAAGATTGGCGGGGTCCTTGCCGGCATTGCCAAGTTTTATGGCATCGATGTTTCACTTCTTCGCATCCTCGTGGTCATTTTGGCGTTGTGCTACGGCACAGGGGTATTGGCTTACCTCATTGCTTGGGCGATCATTCCCGGGGAATAGCGGCCGCGGGCTTCCTATCTTTGGAGCATGAAGATTACGGCACCCCAAAGTTCAGACCAAGCCATGGCATTGGAGAATGCGCACGGCGCGCACAACTACCATCCACTTCCAGTTGTTTTAGATCGTGGAGAAGGGGTTCATGTTTGGGACATCGAAGGCAAACAGTATTTTGATTTTCTGAGTGCGTATTCTGCTGTAAACCAAGGCCATTGTCACCCACGCATTGTTGGGGCCATGACGGCACAAGCTGAGAAATTGACCTTGACATCGCGGGCATTTTACAACAGTAACCTGGGCAAGTACGAGCAGTTTGTGACCTCCTACTTCGGATACGACAAGGTCCTGCCAATGAACACGGGAGCTGAAGCCGTCGAAACAGCCATCAAAATTGCCCGCAAGTGGGCGTACGATGTAAAAGGGGTTCCCCCCGGTCAAGCCAAAATCATCACGTGTGAAGGTAATTTTCACGGACGCACGACCACGATAGTGAGCTTCAGCACGGACCCGGATTCGACAGGAGGTTTTGGACCCTATACCCCAGGATTCGAAGTGATTCCGTACGACGACATTGCAGCATTGGAGGCGGCGTTGAAGGATCCCCATGTGGCCGGCTTTTTGGTGGAGCCCATTCAAGGAGAGGCCGGGGTATACACACCTTCTGAAGATTTTGTTCGGCGGGCGCATGCGGCCTGCCAAGCTGCTGGAGCTCTGTTCATTGCAGATGAAGTGCAGACGGGCATTGCGCGAACCGGTTCACTGCTTGCGACCTGCGGGAACTGCACCTGCAGCGGACATTGTGAGCGCCAATCCTCATTCGTCAAGGCGGATATATTAATCTTGGGCAAGGCGTTGTCAGGCGGTGCATATCCGGTGAGTGCCGTGCTCGCAGACGACCCGATCATGGGCGTGATTCATCCTGGCCAACACGGATCAACCTTTGGGGGAAACCCGGTAGCGGCGGAAGTCGGGATTGCCGCATTGCAAGTTGTTGTGGACGAGCAATTGGCGCAAAATGCACGTCGCCTGGGCGAACGGTTCCGCGCGGCGATGAATGAATTAATCGGCGAGTCCGACTTGTTGACCAGCGTTCGGGGTAAGGGACTCTTGAATGCGGTGGTCATCAACGACACGCCCGACAGTTCCACCGCATGGGAATTGTGCGTTGCGCTGAAGGAGAATGGCCTACTCGCCAAGCCCACCCACGGCAACATCATCCGTTTTGCTCCACCCCTCGTGATGACCGACAACCAGCTGGAAGCGTGCATCGCCATCATCCGCAAAACGGTCTTGGAATTCAGCCGAGGCTAACGGGGCGCGAACGGCTTAAAGCCAACCTTGAGCAGACATCCACTCGTCGTTGTAAACCTTGCCAACATAGCGCGAACCGTGGTCATGGAACAAGCAAACGACAAGGTCCGTAGGCTTCAAACGGTCTTTTAATTGGCGCAAACCTTGGATCGTGCTTCCGCAACTGTATCCGAGGAACAGCCCTTCGGTACGTGCCATTTCGCGAGCAGCAAGGGCGCCGTCCTGGTCGGTCACCTTTTCGAAATGATCGATGATATCGAAATTCACGTTGGCGGGCAGGATATCCTCACCAACACCTTCCGTGATGTACGGGTAAATCTCCTTCTCGTCAAACTCACCCGTTTCGTGGTACTTCTTCAACACACTCCCGTATGAGTCGATGCCCCAAATCTGCACGTCCGGATTTTGTTCTTTGAGAAAGCGCCCCGTGCCGCTGATCGTTCCGCCTGTGCCTACACCGACAACAAAATGCGTCACGCGCCCCTCTGTTTGGTCCCAAATTTCCGGGCCGGTTGAGGCATAGTGTGCTTCTTGGTTCGAGAGGTTGTCGTACTGATTGCACCAAAAACTATTCGGAATGCTTTCTTGGCAACGCTTGGCAACGCTGTAATAGCTATCCGGATGGTCCGCTTCGACGTTTGTCGGGCACACGTGAACTTCCGCTCCCATGGCCCGAAGAATATCTATTTTTTCCTTCGACTGCTTATCACTCATAGTGCAAATGAGCTTATACCCCTTGACCGAACACGCCAAAGCCAAACCCATTCCTGTGTTACCGCTGGTGCATTCAATCACCGTTCCCCCGGGCTGAAGGAGCCCCTTTGCTTCCGCGTCCTCGATCATCCGCAACGCCATCCGGTCCTTCACGCTGTGTCCCGGATTGAAGTATTCCACTTTCGCATACACCGGGCACGGAAATCCTTCCACCATTTTATGCAATTGGATGAGGGGCGTGTTGCCAATGGTCGACAGGATATTCGAGTGGACGTTGCGTGCTGAATTCATCTGGCGTCAAAGGTAGCAACCGGATGGTATGGGCAAATGAAAAATCTTGACAATTCAAGAACCAATCGGGTCACCGATTGATTCGAAGCGCCTCGGCCGGATGGATGCGGGTTGAGGCCAAACTTGGCAACCACATCATCAAGGCACACATGCCAAAGGCCAACAATTCCACCCCCCCTAAGAATGCGAAATCAATGCGCACGGGCACCACGTCCAAGTAATACGCTTCGGGATTGAGCGTAACCCAGCCCGTGACCGATTGAATCCCCACAAGCGCCATTCCGGTGAAGTTCCCCCAAAGAAATCCCCGACCGAGGATCCGTACGGCTTGCCAAAAAAACACCCGCATCACCTGACTATCACTCATACCCAATGCTTTGAGCATACCCACCATCGGGCGCCGTTCAAGAATAAGGATCAACAATGCGGATGTCATGTTGATCATGGAAATCAGCACCATCAGACCGATGATGATTTCCACATTCAAATCCAACATCCCGAGCCAAGTGAACATTTCGGGAGACTGCTGCAACACCGTTTGCGTGCGCAATCCAATGGGGATGGATTGGTAAACCCGCTGCTCGACCTCCCAGAGGTCCGCACCAGATTTGATAAATACTTCCAAGCCGCTTGCCGCCGCCGCCCAGCCTCCACCCCAATGCTCCCATTCCCAAGTACCCGTCTCATTCTGGAATAAGCGAACAGAGTCCGGGTGCAGTCGGTCTTCATTCGAACCCGTCTCGGCAGTCACCAACCAATCCGCTCCTTCTAAACGTTCCTGCGCTACGAAGGATTGGGTCCACGGTCGAGTCTCCCATCCGTTGGTTGTCAATCGATGCCAGCGCACCACAGGCGACTTGCGTGAACCAAAGGCACGGGCTTCCACACCCAAAGAGTCTGAGAGAAGTTGCAAATCCATACCCCATCCCGCCGTTTGCTGAATCATGGCTGCGGGCAAGAACATGAATTCCTCGTCGTACTCCAACAGCCCCGTTTGGTAAACACCAGCCAAGGTCATGGTACGTCCACGCACACCCGTTGGGCCTCCGACTAGATAAAGCGTAAACCGGTCTCCTAGGCTGATATCCAATTTGCGCGCTTGTTCCGAAGACAAAATGGCATCCGTTGATCCTAGCGTTGCAGAACCTTCCTTTAAAAATCGATTCAACAACTGCGAAGAAGTTTCATCGTTCACCCCTTTCAACATGACCCCCTTAACACCCGCGGAGGACTCCAAAATGCCCGGCATGGTATAGAACGGATGAACCGATTCCACACCTTCGAGCGCGGCCAGCTCCGCTTCCACGCGTTGACTTCGAATGATTTTTTGATCTTCATAATCGGCATGCAGCACTTGGATGTCCGAGCCAAATCCCACCACCAATTCCTTCACTTCTTCCTGAAATCCATGCACAACCGATGTCGCGATAACAATCAACGCCATGCCCACAGCGACGCCAGTCGTGGCAATCTGCACAACCGGCCGAGACCAAGAGGCGGTGGAGCCGCGAGCCGCGAGTCTCAAGGCAATTTTCCGGGAAAGGGCAGATCGTTTGAACATCGTTTCGCGTTGGCAAATTACGTTGGTACATTCGTCTTGTGAAGCGATTCCTCATAATAACATTGGCCATGGTCTTGAGCGGGGCGAGTGCACAAGCTTTCGCACAAGGGTTGGTGACCGATTCCCTCCACGGGGTGTTGCACGTGCCGCAACGGACCACACCGCCGCAACGGGTAAGACTCGGAAACGAAGACATCCGGGCCATCTACGAAGCGTGCAGCCGAGCGCGCGTCGCGGTCGTCGCGAACCAAACGTCCATCATCGGCGAAGGCCTCAACGGCTCAGCCACCCATTTGGTGGACACCCTGCTGGCACTTGGCATTGACGTCAGAAAAGTCTTCGCCCCAGAGCATGGGTTTCGCGGGAACCAGCACAACGGCGCCAACATCAGCGACAGCACGGATCCCCAAACCGGCCTCCCCATTCTCAGCTTACACGGTGCGCACAAAAAGCCTTCGGCACAGAGCCTGCAAGATGTGCGGATGATTTTGTTTGACATTCAAGACGTGGGTGCGCGATTCTACACGTATTTGAGCACCTTGTTTTTGGTCATGGAAGCGGCGGCGGAGAACGGACAGGTGGTCGTGGTGCTCGACCGACCGAATCCCCATGGCCATCAAATCGCCGGTCCCACCATCGACTCAACTTGGATGTCATTCATCGGTCGCGTGCCCGTTCCGGTGCTTCACGGCATGACATTTGGCGAAATGGCTCGCATGTTCAACGGGGAGAAGTGGCTGGGGGGCGGTAAGGCGTGTGATTTAATCGTGATCCCATGCCAAGGCTACGCACACAGTGATGTCTGGTACCCGACCATCGCGCCAAGTCCCAACCTACCGACAGCAGCTTCCATTGCGTTGTACCCCTCGCTTTGCCCTTTCGAACCGACGGAGGCGAGTATTGGTCGTGGAACGTCCCATCCGTTTGAGTGCATAGGCCTGCCTATTCCGACTTACGGTTCCTTTGTGTTTACGCCACAACCCGTGGAGGGTGCAGCACCGCACCCGAAACACCAGGGCGTTGCTTGCTCGGGACAAAACCTCCGGAGCCTCGGTACCGAGTGGATGACAGCACCGGCTGGATTCGATTGGTCCTTCGTTTCTGAATATGCGAAAATCTGGACTCAGGGGAATGACGGCGGGCCGTTCATTGCGAACGAAAAGCAATTCAATAAGCTCGTGGGAGATACGGGCATGCTCACCGTCGTGAACGAAGGCCGTTCATTCGAAGCGTATCGGTTGAGCTGGCTGATAGGACTTCACGCATTTGAAGAAAAAAGACAGCCTTATTTATTGTACCCGGTGCAACGGATGCCCTGAGCCGAGAGTTAAGGATTTTGCCAGCCGACGTGGGCTGAATTTATTCTCATCACTGTAAATTGCGCTCATGAAACGACCACACGCTTTAGCCGCATTCGGCGGATTATTGGTTCTACTGATCACTTTCAACGGATGCTACAAGGGGACGGATTTCGTTAATCCAGTTTACGATTGTGCTTGCGGAACGGTGTCCTTCAATGGCATGGATTACCCATTGAAAATGGCTGAAGCCGTCGTACCTGATAGCCTCGAGCCGCTATCGCGTAGTTACCACATTGTCGCAGACTTGCGCACAGCCGATGAAGTTGACGCCCACGCCGAAGCCCACGATTTGACCTTCCATTTTTCTTTCCCCGTTTTGGACGATGTGGTCTATTACGTTCAACAGGAGGACATCCAACATTTGGTCCAAGTCATCAACCACGGTGACGACCTCATCCCCATCCGCGATTACCAGGCAACGGATGGTTCCATTGTCATCAACCCTGCCTATTCTGGTGGCGAAGAAGTGGTGGAATTCAACCTCTCGGTCCGCGAACGCGTAGACAGCATCCTTGTAGGATTGCCTGTAACGTTCACGGGCACCTTCACGGGGATTATCGATTGAAGCCCGTTGAAATCTCGGCAGTAATCAATCAATCGTTACCGGTAGCACGGCAGCTCCGGTGGTGACCCAACACGCATCTTCTTTTGTTGGTTTGACCGCGACCGATCCTGTGAACGTCCCGAAGGTGGGAACGATTAGGATTTGTCGCCCCGCATCAAACCACCAACACGGCAACTTAAGTGATTGCTTGCCTTTGCCTTTCATGGAAACAGCGGGGTGTAAGTGTCCCGCAACGCCAATGGCACCAGCGGGCAGGTGGACCAAGTGCTTTGGATCGTGGGCAAAAACGAACGGTTCTCGGTTCCAAGTCGTTGAACGTCGGATGTCCAGGCCCTGGAATGCTGATTCTGGCAAGATGTCGTGATTTCCTTCCACCAGGTGAAAGGCCTCCAATTCGTATTCCGAGCGAATGCGCCTCAGCCACACGCGAAACTCACCCCACTCCGCGTTTTCCTCGCTGTGAAACAAATCGCCCAAAACAAGCAAGGATTTAGGATTCCATTGAGCGACGAGCGATTCCAACCGGTTCAATGTATCCGCATTGACGGCATTCGGCACCGCTATGCCGTGCCGACGAAAATGAGCCGCCTTACCCAAGTGCAGATCAGAAACGATCAGGGTTCGCTCCGCTTCCCACCAAATCGCGCGCTCCGGCAAAAATTGCCAACCGGTCCGATCCCACAGGACCGCCATCGGATTATTGCTGCTGCTTGATCAAGTTCAAGGCCGATCCGGCACGGAACCAATCAATCTGCTGTGCATTGTAGGTGTGGTTGGCAACAATGGTGTCCTTGCTTCCATCCGCATGTTCTAATTCGATGGTGAGCGGCTTGCCAGGGGCAAAATCGGCCAAATCCACAAAATGGAACCGATCGTCCTCTTGGATCAAATCGTAGTCAGACTCATTCGCGAAGGTCAACCCGAGCATGCCCTGCTTTTTGAGATTGGTCTCGTGAATGCGCGCGAAGGACTTCACCAACACGGCTGTTACGCCGAGGAATCGCGGTTGCATTGCTGCGTGCTCACGCGAACTGCCCTCTCCGTAATTGGAATCTCCCACCACTACCGTTGGGACGCCGGCTGCTTTGTATGCGCGAGCCACGGCGGGTACTTCACCGTATGCACCCGTGAGATGATTCTTTACGCTGTTTGTTTCGTTATTGAAAGCATTCACAGCACCTGTCAGGGTGTTGTTCGAGATGTTATCGAGGTGTCCTCGGTACCGCAGCCATGGACCGGCCATGGAGATGTGGTCCGTCGTGCACTTGCCTGCCGCTTTTATGAGCAATCGGGCATCGCGGACGTTTTCCCCACTCCACGGCGCAAACGGTTCGAGCAGTTGCAATCGCTCCGAATCCGACTTGACGACAACTTCAACACCGCTTCCGTCTTCAGCCGGAGCGAGGTATCCCGCATCTTCCACATCGAAACCGGAAGTTGGCAACTCATCGCCGGTGGGCTCAGCCAACATGACTTCCGTTCCATCGGCCAATTTCAACGCATCGGTCATGGGGTTAAAAGTCAAATCTCCAGCAATCGCCAGCGCCGTGACGAGCTCAGGTGAGCCGACAAATGCGTGCGTATTCGGGTTGCCATCTGCGCGTTTGGCGAAGTTTCTGTTGAAGGAGTGTACGATCGAGTTCTTTTCCTTCTTTTCGGCACCAGCGCGGGCCCATTGGCCGATGCAAGGTCCACAAGCATTGGCAAAAACGCTGCCGCCCATCTCTTCAAAAATCGAAATGAATCCATCGCGGTCGATGGTGTATCGGACCTGTTCCGAACCCGGGGTGATGGTCAAGTGAGCCTTGGCTTGGATGCCTTTATCGATGGCTTGCTTCGCCACACTCGCCGAACGGCTGATGTCCTCGTAACTCGAGTTGGTGCACGAACCGATGAGGCCGTATTCCAATTCGGTGGGCCAGTCATTTGCCGCTGCAGCAGCCTTCATCTGGCTGACGGGCGTGGCCAAATCCGGCGTGAAAGGACCGTTCAAATGCGGTTCGAGTTCACTCAGGTTAATTTCAATGACCTGATCAAAGTACTGCTCGGGATTGGCATAAACTTCCGCATCACCTGTCAGGTGCTCGCGGATGCCATTGGCCAGTGCCGCCACGTCTGCGCGGCCGGTCGCATCCAAGTAGCGCTCCATGCTGTCGTCATAACCGAAAGTCGATGTGGTCGCGCCAATTTCCGCCCCCATGTTGCAAATGGTTCCTTTACCGGTGCAGCTCAACGACTCGGCGCCATCTCCAAAATACTCCACAATGCAACCCGTGCCGCCCTTTACCGTCAGCACCCCTGCAACTTTCAAAATCACATCTTTTGCCGAAGCCCAACCCGAAAGACGGCCCGTCAACTTGATGCCAATGAGCTTGGGAAACTTCAATTCCCATGGCATTCCCGCCATCACATCCACAGCATCCGCTCCGCCAACTCCTACCGCTACCATGCCCAATCCACCTGCATTGACCGTATGCGAATCCGTTCCAATCATCATTCCACCCGGGAATGCATAATTCTCAAGCACCACTTGGTGAATGATTCCAGCGCCCGGCTTCCAAAATCCGATGCCGTATTTGTTGGACACCGACTCAAGGAAATTGTATACCTCGTTGTTTTTGTTAATCGCCTCTTGCAAATCCGAATCGGCCTGCACTTTCGCCTGAATCAGGTGGTCGCAATGCACGGTCGAGGGAACCGCTGCCTTGCTTTTGCCCGCCTGCATGAATTGAAGCAAGGCCATTTGCGCGGTGGCGTCTTGCATGGCTACACGATCGGGTGCAAAGTCCACATAATCCTTGCCTCGTTCAAAAGCTGCGGTGGCGTCACCGTCCCATAAGTGGCTGTACAAAATCTTCTCCGCCAAGGTGAGCGGTTTGCCGGTTGCGCGACGCGCCGATTCAATTTTCCCCGGAATTCGCTCGTAGTGTGAGCGAATCATCTCCAAATCAAAAGTCATGCTGTGGTTTTTCTGTGGACTGCAAATGTAAGCAGTACTTTCGCAATACATGAAGCGGGAATTGCTCATCGAAATGGCGCAGATTGCCATTCGCTCCATCCGAGGGAATATGCTGCGAACGAGCCTCACAATTGGCATCATAGGACTGGGTATCATGGCGTTGATCAGCATGACGACCGCGACCTCATCGCTCGAAGCCAATGTCATCCGCCAATTTTCCACGCTGGGCACAGATGTATTTACCTTTTCTCAACGCACCGAAACCGGGATAAACCGAGGTATGCGGGTTCGTGTGGGAACGCCCATCACGTATCGGGAAGCGCAGCGTTTTGCCGAAGAGGCGCCAAAGGAACTCGCGGTGGCTTATTCCATTTTCGGAACCTCACAAGCAACACTCACCCGCGGAACCGAACGAACCAACCCGAACATCCAAGTACTTGGGGTGGAAGAGCACTACATGGACGTGAGCGGCTACACCGTTGCTTCGGGAAGGAATTTCACAAAATCGGAGGCCGGTTCGTCGAGAAGGCTGGTCATATTGGGAGCGGATTTGGTCAAAGAGCTCTTCAATCCGTGGGAAGACCCGATCGGGCAAGAATGTTCGATTGGGGCACAGCGATACCAAGTGATCGGTGTACTGGAGGCAAAAGGCCAAGCATTTGGCATGTCTCAAGACAACCAATGTTACATTCCCATTCCCTGCGCACGGCAGCAATTCTCTGATGACAAGCGCAGCTACCGCATCGCATGCAAAGCCGAAAATCCAGACCAGGTATTGAAGTTGGCGGAAGCAGCGACGGGTGTGCTGCGGGTGGTTCGCCAAGACCGACCCGGTGAAGATTTGTCATTCAATCTTTCCATGAGCAATAGCCTCGTCACCACGCTAGATGAGGCCATTTCCGGCATCACCATGGCCGCATCCATCATCGGGATCATCACCCTTTTCGGTGCGGGTATTGGACTCATGAACATCATGTTGGTCAGTGTGTCAGAGCGCACCCGTGAAATCGGGACCCGCAAGTCGCTAGGCGCTTCTCCACGCGCTATCCGGATGCAGTTTTTAATCGAAGTTATTCTGATTGGACAACTCGGTGGGGCCGTGGGGATCACGATGGGCGTTTTGGCAGGCAATGCCATCGCGTACGCCATGGACACACCTTTTGTATTACCCTGGGGCTGGATGCTAACCGGTGTCGTACTCAGCCTGTTGACCAGCTTGGTCAGCGGGTATTACCCTGCTCGTCAAGCGTCTTTGCTCGATCCCATCATCGCTTTGGGGCGAGAGTGAATCCGCACAACGTCTTAACTGACTTCCCGTTCCAAAATCTGAGCCATCCGAGCGCGCTCTTTGGCGATCAACTCATGTGCCCAAGGTTCGATGCTTTCGATTGATTCCAGCAACCGCTGCCAATCCGCCTCTTCCCTCGCCGGCACGGCTTGGTCGTATGCGTCTTGGAGTGAGATATCCAAGGAAAGCACCAAGAATTCCTCCATGTAGCGCAATTGCAGATTGCACAGGGTATTACCAAACCGAACCAGGACATCGGGGTCTAACGTACCGGCCATGGCCGTTCGCAGCCGACGGATGTTCTCGACATGGTTCCGAACCAACAAAACGAAATTGGAACCTGCAGGAAGCAACACGGGTAAATCGACCGGAGCGCCCAAAGGCTGAATGCCGAGCACACGCGCAATGTCGCTAAGCTCCACTAGCCGATTCACGCGGGATCTGAATAGAGTTGGAATGACGGGCTGGCGCATGAAATGATCGCGGACTGCAAAGGTTTCCGCATCCAGACGTTCCATGACATCTTCCTGCCCCACCGGCTCGGTCAAACCGAGCAAAGTCAATGCTGTTCCTTTATTCATTCGTTCTGCGCTCCAAAAAGTGAAGATACGTCAACAAAGAAGATATCCCTCGAATCCTTGCCATTCCATTATTAAATTTGAGGCAAAACCACACAAACGATGAAGATGACTTCAATCGCTACGATTTTGATGACTTTTGCCACATTGGTTTCATGCGGAGACGCCCCGTCATCGGACCGTGAGCGCACCTCTCAAGCGTCCAACAAACCTGCTGCAAGCAATGCGACGGGTGTGCAATCCGATGAAATTTCCCCACTCTACAAAGACGGAATCACCGATGCCAACCGCGGCGATAAACTCGGAAAAGTCAGGATCCACGGCACCATCAATGCAAATGGCGGTGGAGAGGTCATTCTGTACGAGAGTGAAGGTCGAAACTCATCTGAAATTGCGCGCACGCGTCTCTCGAACCGCGCTTTTGACTTCGGAGAATTGGAAGTTGGGCGAGGGTTTTACAAGATCAGCTTGAACAGCGAAACCAACGCCACCGACATCATTTTAAACCCCGACGAATCGGACTTGACGCTCACCTTCAATTCTTCTCGTTTGTCATCGAATAAGAAGGCCGATGGCTCAGCTGAGAACACCGGGTGGTTCCGTTACCAAGACATCGAAGCGGCGCACAATACAGAAGTGCGCAAGTTGCGAGGAAGCATCAAGGATGCTGGCGCATTCCGTGCACGGATAGAAGAGCAAATCAAACAACAGGAGGAAGAATTGGTTGGGCAACAACATGCATTGATGGATGAGTACCCCGGCACCTATCTGGCCAAATACTTGGGTTGGAAGAACGCGAAATATCCAGGCAATCAAGGCCGTTTTTTTGAGGACATGGATCCAATGGACAACAGTGCCGTGCGTTCATTGGCAATCAGTGATCGCGTCCAAAACATGATGCGAACGTTCAGCGGAGGAACGGACAGCGGATTCTTGGCGTGTATTGACCTGGTCAAAGCGCATTTCGAGCCTAACCCGGTTGCGCTGGAAAGCGTTCTTTACACCATGCTGGACGGCTTTTACAACACCGGCAAGGAAACCATTTGTCAGTACATCCTGGACAATTACATTTTTGACGAAGATTGCGGAGCAGACCTCAGCGATGCCATTCGCCTGCGTGCCCAAGGCATCATCAACTTGCAGATTGGCAAGACCCCTCCGAATTTTCAAATCGACAAGTGGGACGGCGGTGTATTGGACTTGCACGAAACATGCAAAGCCAACGAATACACTTTGGTCATGTTCTGGGCTTCTTGGTGTCATAAGTGTGAGCAAGAGATGCCCAATATTGGCCCGATGTACGCGAAATACGGTTACAAAGGATTTGAGGTGGTGGGCGTGAGCCTTGACCAAGTGCGCGCCACGTGGGAGAAGGCCATCAGCGACAACGGCATGACATGGCCTAATGTCAGCCAATTGCAGGCTTGGAATAGCCCCGTTATTGCCGACTACAAAGTCACCGCTACACCCACGTATTTCCTGCTCGACAAAGAAGCGAAAATCGTGCTGAAGCCGAAGCGATACTTTGAGGTGGATAAATTCCTCTCAGAGAATTTGAAATAACTCCTCTAAGCCTTGGCGTCGGGATGGTTTTCTGCGGCCAGACGCAGGATGATGCCATCGGACAAGCCTACTTTCGGCACCCACAATTCGCCGACCCCAGAGCGCTTGAGCACTTCGAGGTAAATCTTTCCTGCAGGCACGATTACGTCGGCACGGTTTGACTTCAACCCAAATTGCGCGGATCGTTGATTCAACGGAACCAATTCGATTTTGCGCACCCATTTCGCCAATTTCGCCTGTTCCAAATGTTGATCTCGTTTCAGGCGGGCCAATTTGTGATATCGGTTGATGTTACCTCCGGTACCGGCAATGATCAAGTTTTTTGTTTGCACATTTTTTTTCAAAAAATCGGCCAAACGCTTCCATTCCCTGGGGTCGTCCGCTTCGTTCAGCATGCGCACCGTGCCAATCTTGAAACTCTGCCACGCGACGCGCTGCTCTCCGCACAACAGTGACAATTCGGTCGAGCCTCCACCCACATCCACGCACAACAAATCCCCTTCGATGTCGCGGCCGAGCCATTTGAAATTTTCAAAAATCAGTTCCGCCTCTTCTTCTCCCGAAATGCAGTCGATGGAAATACCTGAATCGGATTCGACGTCGCGGATGACTTCCCAGCGATTATCCGCATTGCGCAAAGCGCTTGTGGCACAGGCCCTGAAATGCTGAACTTCTTGAATGTCCATGAGCAAGCGAAAGGCCTGCATCGTTTTTGAGAGCGCCGCTACCTTCGAAGAGCCAATTCGACCCCGGTCGAATACCGATTCACCCAAACGCAGCGGCACGCGGTAGTAGGCGATGCGGTCTTCTTGCAGCGAACCGTCAGCATTGAAATCGATGTCTTGGATCAACAATCGAATGGCATTCGAACCGATGTCAATGGCAGCAAAACGCATGGAACGAAATTACGCCACAATCCTGAGGCAGCGACTGCGGGCGATTGATTGAATCATGTTCTCAACGTTTCCAATTTGTAACGCTGGTAGGTCTCATTTTGGCTGTCCCAAGGCAGCTGATTCTTTCGGGGTTTTATTAAATCGTTTTTCATGTTCGCCTCCAACGTGCGCGAACGTGCGGAATCTTTCAATTGGGAAGCGAGAAATTCAACCAACTGCGATTGCAAGATCGGGTCGTAAATCGGCACACTCACTTCAACACGACGATCCAGGTTTCGGGTCATCCAATCCGCAGAGCTGATGTAGAACCTCGGACGCCCGGCATTTTCGAAATACAATACGCGAGCGTGCTCTAAATACCGTCCGACCACACTTCGCACCCGGATATTTTCGCTCATTCCAGGCACCCCTGGAATCAAAGAGCAAATGCCTCGAACAATCAAATCGACTTTGACACCTGCGTTACTTGCCGCATAAAGCACCTCGATCATGGCCGCGTCCACGAGGTTGTTCAACTTCAAAATCATCCGCCCCCCTGTTCCGGCCTCAGCATGGCGCATTTCTTCGCGCACCAGCTGGGTGAATTTCTTACGCGTAGCATAAGGGCTCACAACCAAATGCTTGAATTGAGGGCGTTCGTAGTTGTTTGCGAAAAAACTAAACAACTGCGCAACTTCTTGAGCCATAGCCGGTTTAGCCGTCAAATAGCCGAAATCACTGAAGACATCTGCGGTTTTCTCATGAAAATTGCCTGTTCCGATGTAAGCGATCCTTTGGATCACATTTCCTTCGTTCCTGGTGATCAAACACAACTTGGAGTGAACCTTCAATCCCGAAACCCCGAAACCTACAGAAATCCCCGCTTCCTGCAACATATTAGACACCTTGATGTTCTGGCGTTCATCGAATCGAGCCGCCAATTCAATCACCACGTCCACCCGCTTCCCATTGTGGGCGGCATTGATCAAAGCGTTGATGATTTTTGAATGCGACGCGACGCGGTACAGGTTGATTTGGATCGACTCCACGTACGGGTCAATCGCAGCCTCCCGCAATAAATCCACCACATGTCCGAACGTATGGTACGGGAAATGAAGCAACAATTCACTTTTCAATACTTGCTGAATCAAGCTGCTCTTTCCCCGAAGTTTCGGGTGTTGAAGGGGTTCTTGACGTGGAAATACCAAATCTTCACGACCAAAACCAGGAAATTTCATCAAGTCCTTCCGGTTGTGGTAGCGACTTCCTGAGATGACGTTTTTTGACTGCTCCAAGCCCAATTTCTTCTTGACCAAGCGCAACATGTCATCCGGCATTTCTCGGTCGTATATCAATCGAACGAAATCCCCGTGCTTGCGCTGATCGAGTCCATCGGACATTTTTTCCATCAACGAGCGCGATAAGTCATCGTCCATATCGATTTCCGCATCCCGTGTCACTTTGATTGTGTGCGCGTACACCTTCTCCGGCTGGAAGAGGCGAAAAATGCGGTGTAAATCATTTCGGATGACATCGTCGATGAACGCCACATTGCGCTCGCCTTGGTCAGCGGGCAAGATGACAAACCGCGGCAGGTGAGGAGGAATTTGGATCAGTGCGTATTCGGTCGTTATCCCGTGAGTGCGCTCTACTTCCATTCCTACTACGAAGTACAAGACGCCGTCCTTCAAATCGGGAAAGGGACGATGGTCCTCGATCATGATGGGAACGAGGTGCGTTCGAATTTGCGTCTTGAAATAATTGGAGACAAAAGCACGATGTTCTTCGGAGAACTCGGATTCATTGAGGATGCGAATTTGCGACTCATCCAAGGCTTGTTCAACCGCTTGAAACGTTCTATTGTATTCGTCCTGCAGCTCAAGCACCCGATTGGAAACGGCCTTGATGGTCTCTTTTACGCCAAATCCCAACGTCGTTTTGGAAGTGGGGTCTACCGCCATGGCACGCTGCAAATTCGCCACACGCACGCGGAAAAACTCGTCCAAATTATTGGAAAAAATGCCTAAAAATCGAACGCGTTCAATCAACGGATTGTCTTCGCGCGCAGCTTCTTGCAGCACCCGGTGATTGAATGATAGCCAACTCAGTTCCCGGTTTAGGTAGCGATGTGTGTTCATTGCGACTGTTGCAAAATCAAAGTTATCCGCATCATGCCTTCCTCGGTGAATCTCAACATAAATTTGTACCTCTTTATCATTGAAAACTTCTCCATGCTCGTAGGACGCCAAGCACCCGCATTCACTGCACCCGCATATATAAACGGAAAGATTGTTTCCGACTTCTCACTTCGGCAATTCATCGGCAACAAATATGTATTGTTGGTTTTTTACCCGAAGGATTTTACCGCCATTTGCCAATCCGAATTGGTGGCATTCCAGGAACGATTGGCTGATTTCGAGTCACGGGACACCGTTCTTGTAGCCTGCTCCACTGACACGGCGGACGTGCACGCAGGTGCAGCGAAAGTGCCTCAATCGGAGGGAGGACTGCAAGGCATCACCTTCCCCATTGTTGGTGACGCGAACAAATCAATCACCACCAATTACGAAGTCATTAGCGGTGAATACGAGTATTCGGAAGAAGGGCTCCTTCAGGCTTCAAATGAGATGATTGCGTTGCGCGCCAGTTTTCTGATCGATAAATCAGGCATGGTCCAACATCAATTGGTCAATTTTTTCACCATGGGCCGCAATGTCGACGAGGCGATTCGCATGGTGGATGCATTGCGTCACGTGCAGGAAAATGGCCAAGTCTGCATGGCCAACTGGAAAAAAGACTAACGCACCGAGCGCGCTGCGCGTTCGAGCCAATCTGCCATGCGCGAAACGGTTGAAGCTGCACCGGCCATGACCAGCTGCTTTGCTGCACCGTCCCGTTGCACGTGCAGAACGATTTGTGCTCGGTTGGCGACTGCGTCGATGAACTCTACATGCCACTCACCGTTCTGAATGGGAATGGCATAAACTTCAAGGCGCACTTTCGTGAAGGCAATCAACCCCGCTTCCGTGCGCAAAAAATTGATGTCGGTGCGGTCATTCAATGCATCGCGCAGTGCTTGAAGCTCTGGGAGTCCTTCAATGCGCTCGAGATCAAGTTTCGGCGAGCCCAATGGAAACCCCTTAAGCGTGGCTTGAATGCCTTCGCGCCAACTCAGCCGCGGCCCGGAAATTCCATACACTTCCCGCCAGCGTCCGGGGTCATTGTATGTCACATTCCAAAATCCGTGATTCATGGCAAGTGGATGGTTTCCGGATCGCAGGGCATAGCAGTCCCTATGCGGTTCCAAAAATTTTGAAATGCACCATCAGCATCGTAGCGTTCTGCTTGCCAATCCACATCAAATTTCCGCTGTGGCCTGGGGTCGTTTCCAATCCCGGCCACATACAGCCAATTGCCGGTGTTGCTGCACGGGTCAAAATCGATGAGCCAGTACTCAAACCATGCCGCACACGCCCGCCAATCCAAACCCATATCGTGAATGGCATAAGATGCAACGTTTTGCCGTCCGCGGTTGGACATGAATCCCGTCAATCTGAGCTCGTGCATGTTGGCGTTGACGAATGGACTGCGTGTCGTGCCCGAGCACCAGGACTTCCATTGCAAAGGATGGTGGGTCACCGGATTTCTTGGTTCGGACTTGAGGCCGGTTTTGTGCCAAATTCGGTCACCCTGCTGCATGGCGATGAATCGAAAATAATCCCTCCAAAGCAGCTCGAAAACCAGCCAATACGTGCTCTCGTTCGCCCCACGGTCCAATTCATATTCCCGAATCGCCTCGTATATGGACCGTGGACTTAAGCACCCCCACGCCAGCCACGGGCTGAACTTGCTCGAGTAATCGTATCCGAGCATGCCATTGCGGGTCTGCTTGTATTCGCTCAGCGCACCGGTTTCCCAGAAATAATACCGCAACCGCTGCCACCCTGCTTCCGCGCCTCCCCCGAAGGTCATGGCCTCTTCGAGGAGGCTGGGCGCATCATATGACTCCATGCCTAGGCCGCTCGAATTGGGTAGATCAGGCGGAGGCGGGGGAATTTCAGGCACTTCGCAGGCGGCCCGAATGGGCAATCCGCCCTTCTCAACTTTTTTCCGAAATCGCGTGAAGATTTCGGGTAAATCCGCAATTTCAAACGGCAAATCTTCCGGATGAATCAAGGTTGTTCCTTCTACCTCCCGGACCTCAAAATTTTTCGCCACCTTACGGGTAGCATGAATTTCTTCCGATGTGTGCGTTTTTTGCGCATACACAGCTGCACACTTGTATTGACGGGCCCACGCCTCCACCACTTCATCGGAATTCCCTTCCAGCACCATGAGCCGGTTGCCGTGCGCACGCAGGCTGGCATCCAAGTCGATCAAACTTTCCAACATGAATCGGCGACGGTGCGGCCCCATACGATTCGGCCCCAGACTCCAGTTGTCATTTGTGGGAATGACAAAAACGAACACGGCTTCGTCCGCCACCTCAGCCATGGCAGCTAAGGCCGGATTGTCCGCGAGTCGGAGGTCTTCCCGAAACCAATAAAGTGCCCGCATTACAATTCGTTGATTCGGTTTAAATTCATCTCAGCCGTCTCCAACAAAGCTTGTTGTTTGGCCGGGTCCATCTTGTCCCAAGTTCGATAGGCCATGCCGATGCGGGGATTGCGTGCGAGCAGGTCTCGGTGGCGCACGTGAAAATCCCAATACAAGCTGTTGAAGGGGCAAGCTTTTTCGCCGGTTTTCTCCTCCGCTTTGTAATGACATCCCTTGCAATACGGCCCCATCTTTTTGATGTATTGGGCACTGCTCACGTACGGTTTTGAGCCCACGATACCGCCGTCAGCGAATTGACTCATGCCGCGGGTGTTGGTAATTTCTACCCATTCCAAGGCATCGATATACACCCCCAAATACCACGCATCCACCTCATCGGGATGAATGCCAGCCAGGAGGGCGAAATTACCGGTGATCATCAAGCGCTGAATGTGATGCGCGTATGCGTGCTCCAACGTTTGGTCAACGGCATGGGCTAAACAAGCCATCTTGGTTTCGCCGGTCCAAAACCAATCCGGCAGCGCCCGGTCGTGCGAGAAGAAATTCAGCCCTGCATATTCGGGCATGTGCGCCCAATAAATCCCGCGCATGTATTCGCGCCACCCCAGGATTTGCCGAATAAACCCCTCCGCTTGAGAGATGGTTACCCGCTCTGGATTTGCACGCCACGCAGATTCGACAGCGCGGACGACTTCGTCCGGAGAGAGCAACTTGGCGTTCATCACAAAACTCAATCGCGAATGATACACACTCCAACTTTCACGCGTCAGCGCGTCTTGGAAATCCCCGAATCGAGGCAGCAGGACGTCTACGAAATAGGCCAAAGTTTCCAGCCCTTCTTCCCGTGTCAGCGGCCATCCCCATTGCGCTTCATCCAATCGACCCAGCGTTTCTATACCGGCCGAGCGCAGCAAACTCACAAGTCCCGAAACATCGCGAGGAAACAGTTTTGGAGGCGGAATAACGTGGTCGTCCGGAAGGCGCTTTCGGTTGTTGGCGTCAAAATTCCATTGACCTCCCATGGGTTCACCGCCGTCATCCATGAGGATGCCATGCTTCGTGCGCATGGCACGGTAGAAATTCTCAAGCCGATACGTCTTTTTGCCTCGGAAAAAATCCGCCAATTCCGAACGTGTCGTGTAAAAATGCTCGGTATCGTGAGGTTCAGATTCTCCGCCTTCCGCAATCCACTCTTCGGCGAACGCACTCAACACCTCATCCAACCGGTATTCATCCGGCATTTGCCACGCCCACGCATTGGCTCCGGTTGCATTCAATACTTCACGCAGGTTGCCGGGAAAAGACTGCGCATTGGAGTCATCATCCAGCGCGATATAGTGCACACGGAATCCCGCTGCACGCAAATTCAGCGCAAACAGCCGCATCGCCCCGAAAAAAGCTACCACTTTCTGCACGTGATGGCGCACATAATCCGTTTCCGAACGCACTTCCATGAGCACGAAAACAGTGGTCGATTTATCCTCGTGTACAAACCACGAGTGCTTTGAATTCAACTGATCTCCGCAAACCAAGCACACCTTCTTTGCCGGTTGCAAATCTTTCAAATTGGCCACATCGAACCCCTTCATTTCCCCTTGGTTTTGCGACAGCGATCAGAACAATAGCGCACTTCCTCCCAGCAGTTTTCCCACTTCTTCCTCCAGGAAAATGGACGCTCACATGCAGGGCATGTTTTGTCCGGTGGAAAGTGTGTTCGGCGCATGGAAGGTTAACCAAGCCGAAGGCAAAAAGTTTTGAATGGAATGACCGCTTCAGGCTTTTTGCAGGGCCTTCAATTCCGACCAACGCATGGGAACCGGCGTGGCTTTGACCGCATCAGGCACTTCCTGATCCTGCAAAAATCGCAGCACCAAATCATTGAACAACTCGGGGGCTTCGATGCTGCAAACATGTCCGCAATTCTCAATCACCGCAAGCCGCATGTTTTTTTGAAGCTCGGTGAAGCGCTTGGCTGCTCGAAAGAAAATGTGGTCTTGGCTACCCATGACGACCAAGCCCTTCTTCATCACCGGCCTGTTGACGTAATCTTTGATCAAATGAAAGAACGGTTTATACAGCTCAATCCACTTCAAGTATTCGCGCGTGGACAACCGCCGACTCTGGCGACGGAAGATGTAGCGGCTCAATCGATGATTTCTCCGCGGCAAGACGATAAAGCTAAACAACCAATAAAGCGCCTGGTAGGGCAAGATGAAAGACAACAATTTACCTGAATGCACAAACCAATGCATCATCCGGCTTCCGTCGAAAATTGCACCGGCCATGACCATGCGGTCCACCAATTCAGGGCGGGTGATGTCAATCTTCTGCAGAATGACACTCCCTATGCTCAGGCTCATGAAGTGCGCCTTTTGGATGCGCAGATGGTCGATGACCAGCAAAATATCTTCCGCGACGATGTCGAAGTCGTAGCTTGGGAAAGCGGGAAGGATGTCCTTGCTGTTTCCGTGGTCGCGTAAATCGATGAGCAATAGCCGGAAGTGCGGTGCGAAGGCTTCGATTTGAAATTTCCAGGTTCGGATGCTACCGCCGGCGCCGTGGACAAACACCAACCAAGGTGCATCCGGATTCTCCGAAATGACCTCGTGATGCAAGAGCGTTCGCCCTTGACGATCAGTGATGCTAACAGCTTCTGACATAAGACAAATTTCGGTGAATTCTTGAAAAATCAAGCATCCGGCCAACCCTTCATGAAATCCAGCATGGCCTCGGGACGATTTACCTCCGGTTTAGCGTAGGCAAGCCGGTGAATTTTGCTCGTGCGGTGGTAGCCGTCAAGTGAGCTCAAAGCTGCGACATCCAGCGATTCCAAGTCAAGGTACCCGTCGGAACACCACGCATCTTCCGGGAACTCCACCCAACGGATTTGGCCCACCACAAAACGGCAACGGTTTTGCGGAATTTCCCATTCATCCACATGCTCTAATCCAATCCGTACCGGACTTTCCTCCACGGCCGGAGCTTCGAATCCGCAACGAAACATTGGCGTCAATCCCAAAACGTCGAATTCGCTGGTCTCATCTGGGTACCGCGCACTCGCCTGGTGGGCATCGAGCGTTTGCTCGGCCACAACGTGATTGACAGTAAAGCA
>Ga0255779_1001317_pt1 | contig 28420 bp, 42 predicted proteins | sample 011ome_21_FD_179977 | JGI IMG/M metagenome (GOLD analysis project Ga0255779, IMG submission 179977) | Coastal salt marsh microbial communities from the Groves Creek Marsh, Skidaway Island, Georgia - 011508AT metaG (version 2) | ecosystem: Environmental > Aquatic > Marine > Intertidal zone > Salt...
TAGGTCAAATCGGTCGTCGTCTTATGGACATTTCTGCTACTTCTCCTATGAAAGGTTTGAAGGATGATGAGATTGGTCGCTTCAATCGTATGGCTTCATTCGGTGACGCACTTACTCGCTTTGGTACTACCTTTGGTCCTCGTAGCGTTGATGATGTTCTAAATGTTTCTGGTGTTACTCACAAAGAAGCTGAAGAATTCATGAAGATTGGCTACACTAACTCTTAAGGAGAATTTGATATGAAACTCGTTATCCAAACTCAGATCCGTGAAAACTATGGCGCTCATGATTGGGACGGCCACGGTGATTGTCCTCAGCGTTGGAAGTGTAAAGGTGGAAACACCTATATCGTAGAAGATCTTTCTTCTAAGCACGTCAACAAAATCGTTGATGGTGGTATCCCTACTCTAAAGAAGTTGATCGAGGAAGACAACGATCACTTTGAGGAGTATATTCTCGATTTTGAAATCGTCGGTGACGATGAGATTCGTTGGGAAGCGTGGGAGCATCCTGTTGTTTTCTCTTGGGGTGGAGACCGTTGGTTGGCAAATCGTACTGTTAAAAATGACGAGTACGGCTATATGCGCAGCGAAATTGCTGCAGCTCACGAGTCTTGGATTCCGCAAGAAGGCGGTGAGCGTGCTCACTTCGAACTCACTTATGAGATGCACTCTGGTGAGATGGTTCCTTATAAGGATCTATCCAAGGTGTTGGAGGCTGCTTAATGTATGTAGTTCGTAATGTTTCTAATAATGTAATAGCTGCTCTATGCAGCCGCCCTGAAGATGCTCAAGCTTGGATTGATAGTAAGATAGATGGTGTAGTATATATTATTGAAAAACAGGGCATGAGAGATCAACTTGGTTCTCTCGGTTTAGATCCTGATGAAAAAATTTCAAAAAAATAAAAAAAAGGGTTGACATTATCGTTCTTATTTGATATTATAGTATTATAAGGTAAATAAAGGAAAACACACATGGCATACGTCACATACAAAAACCGTTCTTCTTCTGATTATCGCTTTACTTGTAAATCACTTGATGATCCTGCAATTGCAGATCTTAAAGCAATGCTTGTTGAAGAAAACAACTATATTAAACGAGCTCGTAAAACCGGCTTTACTTATTTCGCTCAAAAACCAACACGTGGTCTTCGTATCCGTCCTCGTGGCCCTCGTCTATCTCAGTGGGCAAAGGATACTCCTTGGGAAAACGCAACTCATTACGACGTTTACATTCGGGAGTACAACTAATGGATATGGATCTTCTTCAATCTCTTGATAAGCTACCTCTAGAAAAAGCTCGTGAAGTAGCCACCTCTTTAATCGATATTAAGAAAACTAAAAAGATTGTTCGTAATCGTTTAGAATACGACATTTCTGTTGCTCGCACAGCCACCGAAGTATCTCGGATTATGTGGCAAGTTTATTTGTCAGGCAACGGTCTCGGTACTGTTGGTTCTTCTTGGAAAAAGCATTACAACTCTTTTTAGTTGACAAAAACGCTAAATAATGATAAGATTAAAGCATGATAAAAAATCCTAAAAGAATTCGATACTCTATGACCGACTTGGAAATAGAGTATCTTCGTACACAAGCTTACGAAATTTCACAATGTCCTGTGAGAAGTCGTGGTCGTGATTATGAAACTTGTTTTGCTGCTACACTTGCTGGCTCTATACTAGAGTTTGCTTTAGTACATCAAGGTGCTACTAAAAATCCAAAAGAGTTTGACCACACAGATCCAGACTCCTATGCTTGGGATGTTATGTGGGATGGCGGTAAAACAGAAGTAAAGCGTAAAGGTTTTTTAAAAGACGATCGAACTAAATGGTATTCTGTTGATGATCCGGTTTATGTCAGAACATTTCAAAAGAATATACGCCTAGTCGATCACTTTGTAGTAGGTGATTATAAAGTACTCGGTAAAAACGATTTCGATGTACAATGGATGCTTATTACAAAAGTTGGTAATGATTTTAATCGTTATATGAAAGAAAGTATGTACAATCCTGGACAATTGGTGTATTATCATAATAGAGATCCCAAATGTCAATATTTAATGAATGAGGTAGTCTATGTCTAATAACCCTGAATCAGCAAAAGTTCTCGCCGAGTGCGCTGAACTGCAAATGAGAAAAGCTCGTGATTATCAAAATCCGAACTCAACTGTACAGCAAGCCGATTACTATCCAAACGGTGTGCAATCAATCCATGATGTTATGCATGGTAAAATGCTACGTATGAAATCTGTTATGGAAGCTATGCGTGGTCAAGATTATGATCCAAACTTTGAGTCACTCGAAGACAGTGCTAAAGATCTAATTAACTATGCATCTTTCTTTGTTGCATATTGTCGTCAAAAGATCGAGGGCCAAGACGGTACTCGTGATATCTTTAATCGTCCAATCCGTGAGAAAAATGTAGAATAATGTTTGTAGTTCAAAACATAAAATATCCCGCCGTATATACTCATGTAAATAGTACTCAAACTGTTGCTATTTGGCATGACAATAAAAAGCGTACTTATACACCTCGCTTTTATGTTAACAACTATCAACCAGGCGAAAAACGACATCCTCAACGTAGTTTTAAATCTTTTAAAACAAAAGGTGAAGCAATGTCTTGGGCTGAAGAAGTATGTTCTAAATTATCTAAACACGACTCTTTTGACGTGTTTGCTCTTCAACGTATTGTAAAGGAGATGAAAACTAATGCTTATGCCATCTGTTAAAGACATCCGTGAGTTCTTTATTGGTGAGCTCGCGGATGAAGCATTTACAATCGATAAAACTGGTCAGAAAACTATCGAAATGATTGGTGCAAACTTTGTTGCATCTGAACCATCTATCTTTGGCACACCTAGTCAAGATTACATTAAGAAAGAAATCGCTTGGTACGAAAGCGAGTCAACTAACATCTACGACATCAATAAAGAGTCTGGAGCTGATGCCCCTGCTGCTTGGAAATATTCAGCAGACAAGCATGGCAATATCAACTCTAACTATGGCCATCTTGTTTTCTCGGATAAGTACTTCAAACAATTTTATATGGCCTTTGATGAATTATGGTGTAATCCAGACAGCCGCCGTGCTCAAATGGTTTACAACCGTCCATCAATCTGGGTTGAATTCAATGAAGGCGGTAAGTCTGACTTCATCTGTACAAATGCACAAACATTCTATATTCGTGATGGTGTCTTGATGATGGTATCTCAAATGCGTTCTAATGATGTTGTTTTTGGCTATAAGAATGATTATGCTTGGGCACAATACCTTATGGACAAGTTTGTTTCTAATTGGAATGAAATGGCTGCAGTTACAGGTGAACATGGCGAGATTGAAAAAGGTATGCTCATCTGGCAAGTCATGAACTTGCATGTTTACGAAAGACATTTTAATTTGGTGAAATAATGGAAAAGCCTAATAAGCTTATTCTTATCTCTGATATTATTGAGACAAGAGTACGAAAAGAAAAAGAAATTGAGTATTACCAAAAACAAATCGAGAAAATACAGCAAAAAATGTTCTTTCTTCAAAAAGATTTAGAAATTACAAATCTTATCATAGATATGATTGAAAAAGAAAAAGTTGTAGACATAAAAGAGCGAATGGAACAAAAGCTCTTAGGTAAGAAAGATGATGGGTAGAATGGAATATTACGAAGAAAGATACCAGCGAGAAAGCTATTGGGATTATATGGGACGACGTATGCGAGAAGAAGATCAAAAAGATCTCAAGTGGGATCTGCGCTTTATGCAAATGGCACATACAATTTCTACTTGGTCCAAAGATCCTTCAAGTAAAATTGGCGCCGTAGTTGTCAATGATGAGAAACGTATTCTTGCTACTGGATACAACGGTTTTCCAAGAGGTATTGAAGACAGCGAAGAACGGCTTAATAACAGAGATGAAAAGTATCCTCGCATTATTCATGCTGAAATGAATGCATTGATGAATGCTCTTTACAATGGTGTATCTGTTAAAGGTTGCACCTTATACGTATATGGATTACCAATATGCCCAGATTGCACTAAGTGTGTTATACAAGCTGGAATTAAGCGAGTTGTAATACCTACGTTTAAAACTAAAAAAGGTGAATGGGAAAAAATTTGGCTTGAAAAAAGTTTACCAATGTTTAAGGAAAGTGGTGTCGTAGTCGTGGATCTAAGTTTATAGTTGACATTTGGCTAAATATAAGGTAAAATGTAACTAAAGTGTAAGGAGTCATAATGAAAAAAATTCTTGTAACCGGTATGAATAAGCTCCAATGTACGAAAGACTTCTTTCTACAGCAACAGCTTCAAGTAGTACCATCTCACTATTCGCTTATTCGTTGTCTTGAAGATATGGGCTACGAGGTTGAGCAAAGACCTGTAAGACTAGGCGAGAACCTAGATGAATATGATGAGGTAATTGTATATATCCACAGTATTCAGGCTTTCTGTCAGTTCCTCTGGGCCGGTCTGTATGCAGTACACGCTCGTCCAAACTGCATTATTGCTTTTGATGATTGGCAGTTTAAACAGATCTACAGCACCATTGAAACATACAAAGAGAAGCTTGAAGCAAATGATGAAGGCGTATTCCGTCAGTATCTCTTTGATCTATGGCAAGGTGTCGAAGATAAAGATACTGTTGCGTCATATAAAGAACAATATATTGATGCTTGTAATATTATCACCAGTAAAGAAAATCGTCTGCTTGTAAGTGCGTTTGCAGGTGGCGATATGTCAACACTAGAACTTGGCTGGAAAGAAGAAAACGTTTATACATACAATCCAAATCCATATCACCTGAATCGTCGCTCAGACAACGGTTATGGAACTGGAACAGTAGCACTAGATAATTTCTTTGGTGATACCCCAGAAAAAGAAATGAAATGGAATTTTGCGTCTCTTGTACAAGAGAAAACGCGAAAATGGCTCAAGGCGCAGCAACCTGACGATTGGAAGTGGGAAATTGTTTACTACGGAGCGAAGCGTGGTAAGTATAAGTCAGAGCGTAAAACCGAACCCGAAATGGTAAAAGTATTCGAACAACAATGGGGCTGTCTAATGCCCGGATACTTCCATGCCGGATCTGGGTGGTGGCGAGCACGCCCACTGCAGGTTGCTGACGCCGGTTCTATTATCATTGGTGATAAACCTGAAATGATGGTTTACTATCAAGACGACGCATTGGCTGGTCTAAAAGTACAAGACGTTGAAGCAATGGATCTTACTCAATTGCAAACAACTGCTAAAGCTCAGCGTGATGCTCTATATGATAACCATCCTTTGAATACTTTCGTACAACAGGAAGAAATCAAAAGGTGTTTGGAAGCATGAAGAGAATACTTGTAGTAGGAGCCGGTTTATCTGGTGCGACGATTGCTCGTGATCTTGCTGATATAGGCTATAAGGTTCATGTAATCGATCGTCGTAATCATGTCGCAGGTAACGCTTATGATTATGTAAATGAACACGGCATCCGAGTTCACGAATATGGTCCTCATTTGTTTCATACAAACAACGAGCGAGTATTCACTTGGATGTCACGATTTACTGAATGGGTTGAATATCGCCATAAAGTAAAAGCTCAACTAGAAGATGGCCGATACGCTACACTACCGGTTAATCGAGAAACAAAAGATATGGTCGGTGAAGAAAATGTTCTTGATGTATTCTTCCGTCCATATACAAAGAAAATGTGGGGAGTTGAACTAGACCAACTCAATCCTGATATTATTAATCGCGTACCAATTCGTGATGATGATAATGAGTACTATTTCCCTGATGATAAGATTCAGTACATGCCACGACACGGCTATACGAAGATGGTTGAGAATATGCTCCATCATCATAATATCACTCTAGGTCTTAATACAGATTTCAATGTTAACATGGAAAAGAATTACGATCATGTTTTCAACTCTATGCCAATTGATCAGTACTTTGAATTTAAATATGGTAAGCTTCCATATCGATCAATTAAGTTTGAAACTGTGAGCTTACCAATTCCACAGGCTCTGCCTACCGCAACTGTGAACTTTACTCACCACGGTCCAAAGACTCGTGTGACTGAATGGAAAAATATCCCTTGTCACGGAGATAATAAATATATCACAACACTGACTTTCGAAGAGCCATGCGACTACGCTGACAACAATTTCGAAAGGTACTATCCGGTTAAAGATCGTGATGGTAAGAACAGAGAGTTGTATGAACGATATAAAAATGACCAGCCAGAGAATGTTACCTTTATAGGACGCTGCGGTTTGTATGCTTATCTTGATATGCATCAGGCAGTTAACTCAGCTTTGGCAATAGCGAGAAAGTTTATAGATGATGAATGATTTTACCCATGCAAGTATAGTCCCACTTATTGGAGGTGAAACCATTGGTTCACATCGAGCCTTTGGTGCACCACCAATTCATTTTATGTCATACGAAGCATTCGAAGGTAATGACAAACACATCCTTAATTATTACAATAATGAAATACCGTACCATGTATTAGATGCTGGTAGTAGCATTCCAGAACAAAAGGCTGATGTTGTATCGTCAGTTTGTCCTTGTGCTGGTTTGTCTATGATGTCGCATGGTTATGGTGATGATAATGATAACAATAAATGGATGATTGAAACAGCAAACCTGATTCTTGGTGATTATCAACCAAAATGTTTTTGGGGTGAGAATGCTCCAGGATTTGCTGGTAAAATTGGTACAAATGTTAGAAACCAAATGAAAGCGATTGGTGCAGATAACGGTTATACTATGTCCGTATATCGTACTAAGTCATTGCTTCATGGTGTACCACAAGTTCGAGAACGCTCATTTTACTTCTTTTGGAAAGATACAAATGGGCAGGTTCCAATTTTTAATTATTACAATCGCGAATATACTCCGATCGAAGAGTTAATTCGTAATGTAAAATCAAACTTCCAGACAGAACCAATCAATAAGAAAAAGCCATCGGATAATCCGTACTATAAGTATATCCTTGAAGAAGTTGAAGGTGGTAAGACTCATACAGAACATTCTAAGGATGTCGATCCAACATCAGCTCGTGGTGTAGATGCTTTCTCTTATATCGAAAGAGCAGGTAAAACATACAATGAAGTAGCCGAATGGATGGAAGCAAATGGCTATGAGAATGAAGTTGAGAAATGTAAGTACAAACATGAAAAGCTTGCGCGTGGCGGAAGTATCATGAGAAGAGGTGTAATTGTTCCAAAAGATCGTATTGGTGCTTTTGTTGGTCACTATCCTACTATGCTTACTCATCCTGATGAAGATCGATTTATTAATTACCGAGAAGCTATGTCAATCATGGGGCTGCCCGAAGACTTTGAATTGGTCGATGCGGGCCCTAAAGTAGCAAACCATATATGCCAAAACGTACCTGTGCAAACAGCCACAGACATGGCTACAGAGGTTCTAGCAACACTCCGTGGTGAAAGAAAAATGGTTGACACCGACTACATTTTGCAGTATAATGGTACTCAGAAGTTAGAATATAACGAAAAAGTTACAACACTTGAGGCGTTTTTTGGATGAGAACAGACTTTATACTAGACTTTGAAACAATAGGGCAATGCTCTCGTATTGCACCAGCAATTGATTGTTCTTATACAATATTCATATGGGATCGTTTTCTTGATGAGCCTTATTCGTTTCATGAACTAATATCCGGCGCTCATAGATCTAAACTTTCGATTCAAGATCAAATTAAAAACTATGATTTTTCTTACAAGTCAGAAGACTTAGATTGGTGGATGAATCAATCAAAAGAAGTGCGCGCAAATATTAAACCGAGAGATACTGATCTTACAGTAGTTCAATTTATAGAAGAAATGATTGGCTACCTTCGCTCTCAAGATAAAATTGATTATTGGTGGAGTAGATCAAACAGCTTTGATCCTGTAATTCTTGACCACCTTTCAATGTCAATAAAGAAAGATAAGTTTTTAAACGAATATATTCCTTACTGGAAGAACCGTGATACTCGAACGTTTATTGACGCTAAGTTTAACTTCACTACAAAAAATGGATTTGTGCCCGTAGAAAATAAAGAGTTATGGGAACAAGTATTTAATGCTCATAATAGTACGCATGATATCGCCGCAGATATTTTGAGACTTCAAGCTATTCATAGAGCAGAAAATGATATGGAGCAAGTAGAAATATGAAAATTGAAGTAAGTATTGAAGAGTTAAGAAAGCACAAGCTCTTCATTGGAACACCAATGTACGGTGCGCAGTGTGCAGGTACATACACAAAGTCTTGTACAGACTTATCTATGATGTGTGCTCATAACGGAATTCCTTTGCAATTCTATTATTTGTTTAATGAAAGCTTAATTCAACGAGCTCGTAATTATATTGTAGATGAATTTTTGCGCTCTGATTGTTCTCATTTAGTATTCATTGATGCAGACATTGGCTTTAATCCTCGTGATATCTTAGGATTGCTTGCTGTACAATTAGCAGACCCAGAAAACAAACACGTCGTTACTGGCCCATATCCTAAAAAGACAATCGCTTGGGAAAAAGTACAAGCTGCAGCGAAAGCAGGTAAAGCAGATGATAATCCTTTTGAATTAGAAAACTATACTGCTGATTATGTATTTAATCCTGTGAATAAGAAAACATCATTTAATCTGGGCGAGCCACTTGAAATTGGTGAAGGTGGTACTGGATTCATGCTAATACCACGAGAAACTCTTGAAAAATTTAAAGAAGCATATCCAGAACTTGGTTATAAACCAGACCATGCTCGTACAGAGAACTTTGATGGTACCCGTGAAATTACTGCTTTCTTTGATTGCATTATTGATCCAGATACTAAACGTTATTTGTCTGAGGATTATTTCTTTTGCAAATGGGTTCGTAAAGCTGGTATGAAAGTATGGTTGTGCCCTTGGATGCAACTACAGCATATTGGTCAATACGTGTTCAAAGGTTCGTTAGGTCATATCGGTCAACTTGGTATGTCTGCAACAGCGGATGCAAAAAGCAACCGTAAAAATTACCGGAAAAAAAAGTAGTTGACAGTGAATGAAAACCGTGATATATTTAATAAATAATCTGTGAAATCAAGGAGTTATATATAATGAAATTTAGTGAACGTACTCTTACGATCCTTAAAAGTTTTGCGACAATCAACAAGTCTATCCTGATGAAGGAAGGCAATGTTCTCAAAACTGTAACACCGGAAAAGACATTGGTTGCAACTGCAACAATTCCAGATCAAATCCCGGCACAAGCATGTGTTTATGATTTGTCTCGATTCTTGTCTATTCTCGGTCTATATCAGGATCCGGATGTTGAATTCCATGATAAGTACTTTACTATTCAGGATGGTAAACGTAAAACCAAGTACGTGTATGCAGACATTTCTATGATTCATGCAGCACCTGAAAAAGATATTCAATTACCATCGGCCGATGTCGAGGTAACTGTTTCTTGGGAAGACATGTCGTCTGTTGTTAAAGCAGCCGGTGTTCTTCAATTTTCAGAAGTTGCTTTCGTTGGTGAGGGTGGTAAAATCTACCTAAAAGCAATTGATAGCAACAATGATAATTCTGATGATTATGGCGTCGAAATTGGCGTTACATCTGATGAATTTAAGATTATCATTAAAACCGATAATCTTAAGCTTTTGCCTCAGGATTACCAAGTTACTCTATGCGCAAAGGGTATCTCTGAGTTCAAAAGTGAGGGTGTCACATATTTTGTGGCAATTGATACTAAGTCGACTTATAAGAAAGGATGATAAATTATGGCTGAACAAGAACAGCAACAGCAGGAACAACAGGTAAATATCTCATTGCAGGATATTGCTACAGTTGTTCAAATGATTGATGTGGTCTCACGTCGTGGTGCCTTTGAAGGCAATGAAATGGCTGGCGTAGGTATGCTACGCAATAAGATGGACATGTTCCTCCGTCAAAATGCACCACAAGGCGAAGAACCAAAAGGTCAAATGCCAAACGCCGAAGCGCCTGCAGCAGTACCAGCGGATGCTCCTCTGGCTGATAAGGTAGCAAGCTAATGACTATGGGCGGGGAAGTATCCCCGCCTATTTACCGTAACTGTGAATTCTGTGGAAAAGAATTTAAAGTTGTACTTTTCCACAACTATGTGATATATTGTTCTAGCAAATGCGTTAATGACGCTCTTAATTATGAAAACGGTGAAACATGTCAATCGAATCAAAAACAAATGAAGTCCTCTGGGTAGAAAAGTATCGTCCACAAAAAATTGATGACACAATTCTTCCAGAAAAAACTAAAGCAGCTTTCAAAAAATTTGTAGCTGATGAATCTATTCCAAATTTACTACTAAGTGGTGGTCCAGGTGTTGGCAAAACTACTATCGCCAAAGCTATGCTCGACGAACTTGGCTGTGATTATATTGTTAAAAACGGCTCACTTAACGTCAATATCGACACACTCCGATATGACATCTCCACGTATGCCAGCGCGGTATCCTTATCAGGTGGCAGAAAATACGTCATCTTTGACGAGGCGGACTATCTCAACGCAGCATCTGTTCAACCCGCACTCCGCAATTTTATTGAAGAATATTCAAGCAACTGCGGGTTTATCTTTACTTGTAACTTTAAAAATCGTATAATTGAACCACTGCGTTCTCGTTTGTCTGAGGTAGACTTTACGATTGAACAAAGCCAACGCCCACAACTTGCAATGCAGTTTATGAAACGTGTCAATGCTATTCTCGATAATGAAAGTGTTGAATACGATCAAAAGGTTGTTGCTCAAGTAATTCAAAAACATTTCCCTGATTTTCGTCGTGTACTTACCGAATTGCAATCCTATGCTGCCACCGGTAAAATTGATGAAGGTATCTTTGTTAATCTCAAACAAGAATCGATGGATGAGCTCTTTAAACTTCTAAAGAGTAAAGACTTTACAAATATGCGTAAGTGGGTTGCTCTCAACTCAGATCAAGATATGAATGAAATGTTCCGTCGGATCTATGACATGGCAAATGATAAAGTGCAGCTCAAATCCATGCCAGGCTTTGTTGTAACTCTTGCTGACTATATGTACAAATCAAGTCTAGTAGCTGATCAAGAAATAAATATGGTTGCGTTCCTAACAGAAATCATGCTAGAATCGGAGTACAAATGAGCGATATTGGACCAGTAGCACCTATTGTTGTAAGCTCTTATGTAAGTACAACTATAGATCCATACAAAGAAACGGTTTCAAAAGTAACACATACAGATCTCAGCGGCTCAATTAGAGTTGAGGCTATTGATTATATTCGTTACAATCGTGAAGGTGAACTCGTGAAACCTGAAAAGCAAATTGTCGATATTTCAGTATGAGTAAATGGTTAAGCAAGCTTATCGAAAAACATACTTGCCATTTTTGTGGCAAAAAACTTGATAAGAAAAACATATATACTATAAACATGGATACATTAGAAGGACCACATACTGTTGTGTCGTGCCAACCATGTGCTGACGATTTTGATGATATATTAAAAGCTATAGAGGATGTACATAATGAGCAAGGACTATAGTCCATTTGATTTTATGAATGCGGTATCCTTTACAAAAGAGGATGTCATTCGTAACAACGATAACCCAGAGTTAATCGAAAAGCAATATACTCCTTATGTGGTAAATCGTGGATTTACTAACTTCGAGGATACAATTCTTCATGCTAACGAAATGAATATGAGGCATCACCTTTTCCATGATGCTCAATTTCAATATTATCGTGGAGCACTTCGTAAACGTAAACGTTTTTCTAAATGGCCGAAGGCTAAGAAAAGCGATGATCTAGACGCAATTCAACAAGTCTATCAATGCAACCGCACCGTTGCTAAACTCTACCTGAAAGCACTATCTTCAGATGATCTTAAACAGATCCATAGCAAGATGGTAACAGGGGGAGTTACAAAATAATAAATATAAATGATGGTCAAAAGGGCATCGTGAATAAAAAACAAAAATATAAAATAAGGTGCTGTTGTTATGCAAGAAGAAGACATTTTCAAAGGTGTCGGTATTGAGATCACTCTTCCTTCTCCAGACAGTTTTTTAAAGGTTAAAGAAACGTTAACGCGTATAGGTATTTCTTCGCGTAAAGAAAGAAAGCTATACCAAACATGTCATATTTTACATAAGCAAGGTAGATATTCTATCCTTCACTTTAAAGAGCTGTTTATTTTAGATGGAAAGAAGAATACTTTTACCGACGAAGATAAATCTAGAAGAAATACGATTGTAAATCTTTTAGAAGAATGGGATTTAGTTAGGGTTGTAAAACCCGAAGAATCGGAGGAACCAGTGGCTCCACTAAATCAAATCAAGATTCTTTCTCACAAAGAAAAATCTGGTTGGACTTTAGAAGCCAAATATAATATTGGGAAAAAGTGATTATGAATGTATATAAAGTGAATGAAAGAGCAGAGCTTCCAGAATATGCCACAGATGGATCAGCCTGTTTCGATGTTAAAGCATGTATTGAAAATGGTCAACGTTTAAAATCATATAATGCATGGAATAAAGAGATGCCCGTGGTTGTAAAGGGTGTTGGGCAAAGTAAAGACGCTTTCCAGTTGCCACCATCTGTACGAGTACTTGTTCCTACAGGTTTGATCTTTGATATTCCTGAAGGCCACGTAATGAAAATGTATATCCGTTCTGGAACTGCTTTGAAAAAAGGGTTGACATTGGTGAATGGAGTTGGTATAATAGATTCAGACTATGTGGAAGAAAGTTTCCTTATGTTGGAAAACATTTCAGAAAGCATGGCCTTAATAGAACATGGTGAACGTATTGCTCAATGTTTAATAGAGCCAATTACTCGTGAACCAATCGAAGAAACTACAGAAAGACCCGTACAAAAAACTGACCGAGATGGTGGTTTTGGCTCAACAGGCTCGTAGTTTCATATAAATAATAGTGGGAATGCCTTATGGGTTCCCACTTTAAACCGCCGGTTATAAAACGGCAAACATAATCTTGCTTGAATAAAAGGAGATAGCAAAATGAACACTAATGCACGTAGATTCACTGCGGATTTAATTAATGATCCGTTCTTTATTGGCTTTGATCGTATGCTAGATCGTATGAAAGATGCGACACCAGGCCAAAACAATTACCCTCCATATAACATCGTAAAAGTAGATGATGACAATTATGTCATTGAATTAGCATTGGCTGGATTTAATGATGAAGAAATCGAAATTGAAGTAAAAGACGGTGTGCTTTCCGTGGAAGGACGTAAAGACGAAGAAACAGAGACTAAATATCTTCATAAAGGTATTTCAGCTCGTCACTTCAGACGTACATTCAACCTAGCTGATACAATTGTTGTCGGTGGTGCTGAAATGAATAATGGCATCCTTACAATTGAATTAGAAAACATAATCCCTGAAGAGAAGAAGCCACGTAAAATTTCTATTAATCGTGCGCAGGAATTTTTAAAGGGATAAAAGAAAGCTATCTATATGAGAACACCTGTTGATATGAGCGACAGAGTTGCTTATTTTCTAACTATGACTTTTCGCTGGTTTGCGGACACATTCTTTGCAAAAAGATATGGCCATAGAGCAGTAGTATTAGAAACAGTAGCAGGTGTTCCTGGCATGGTAGCTGGAATGTGGAACCATTTGCGATCCCTACGTAAAATGGAACCTGATGATCGTGGTTGGATTAAGACGTTACTTGACGAAGCTGAAAATGAACGTATGCACTTAATGATATTCATTGAGATTGCGCAACCAAATTGGTTTGAACGTGGATTGATTTTATTTGCTCAGTTTGTGTTTTGGCATTTTTACTTTATATTATATGTCTTTTTTCCAACCACGGCTCATCGCATGATTGGATATTTTGAAGATCAAGCTGTTGTTAGCTATTCTCAATACCTAAATAAAATTCATAGTGGATACATCGAAAATATTGATGCTCCACAAATTGCAATCGATTATTATAAATTAAAATCGGATGCAAAACTCAGTGACGTAGTAATCAAGGTTCGTGAAGACGAGCAAGGCCATGCTAACGTCAATCATTTAATGGCCGATGAACTAAAATGAATATTTGTAAACCACACATACACAAACAGGAGAATAAAATGAACGAATATATGTCTAACATGTGGATTGACGCAATCCAGAATGCAAAACGAGGTTGGGTATCAACTTGGGTAAAAGATGAAACACTCAGTAAACCATTGAATGATTTTATCGACACTCAAACCGCATTTACAAAAGCGTCCCTTAAACAAATCAATGAATTTTCTAATGCAACAGGCGAGATGCTCGCTAAGGTGGTGAAGTGATGTCTAATAAAAACCCATTCGAAATCCGTTCAGAAATGTTGCAACTTGCAAAAGAGTATATGGATCAGCAGTATCACATGAATGTGACATTTGCTGAAAAAATGATGGAGCAAGGTAAGATGCAGATGGAAGAATTTCAAAAAGTCACAGAAATGTATTCTATCGAAGATATGATGGCAAAAGCCAAAGAAATGTATTCCTTCGTTTCTGATAAAGGCGACAAGTAATTACTGAACTAGGCCCGATGTCATACCATATGGCGCCGGGCCTGATCCACTTCCCCCACCAAAAGAATTTACAGTGCTAACAGAAGTTTGATTTCCACCATCTACTACGCTTACTGGCGCAGTTACGTTATTTTGTGGAGCATGAACAATTACTGCTCCGTCCATTCCCGCAGCACCAGAAATTCTATCAGCACGAGTAAATGCAGACTGTAATATTCTGCCTTCTGGAGAACCAAATGGAACAACCGCTTCCGTACCGTGAAGCATAGCTGCTGTCCCCGCTCCGAAATTTCTAAATCCGTCAGTGCCTCTCATAAATTGATTTTCTACGAGCTGATTCCAACGAGTTCTCATTTCTCCTCTTTGTTTAAATGGTGTATCATTTGCTTCAAAATAATCGTCAATAGCAGTACGTCCTGCATTTTGAAGAAACGTTTCTTTAGAACCCAACATTAATCGATTCAAAGGGCCCGTAAGAAACTCAGAAGTTGCTTCGTCGTATTGTCTTCCATATAAATCTCTTAAAGTTTGTATACTAGAAGCATTTCCGCTTAATGCTCCTTCAACAGCCGAAGCAATACCAGGTGCCATATCTTCTCTTGGCTGAAGAAAATTGAACTCTTGGTTTGCTAAATTAGCTTCTAATGCTTGTCTTATCTGTTCAGCAGATTGTTCTAAAGTTTCCCTTGCCGCGTCAGATGTTGCTGTTCTAATTTGGTCAATAACATCTTGGTGTAATTCTACTAATGAGTCAATTTCTTCTTGGTCTAGACCACCCGCGAATGCAGCTTGAATTTCAGCGTTTCTTTGTTCTAACTCTGCTATGAGAGCTGTTTCATTTTCTGCATTTCGTCTTTCAATCCAGTTTTTAGCAATAACTCCTAATCCAACAGCTCCTGCAGCAATAAGGAATGTGAGCCCAATTGGATTTGTTAATGCTGCCGGCCCCAGCAGCGCAAGTAATGAAGCACCACCGATGGTAACATTTACCATATCCCCGATTAACCCGGCGTTCGCACCACCTTCTTGAGCACCAGTTTGTTCACGGATCCAGTTTGAAAGATCATCTGCGTAATAAAGTCCAAGTCCAGCAACTACAGTTGCTAAGCCTCTTGGAACACTCATTAATTTTCCTTTAAGACCGCCTCCGGTGTTTTGCATGATGCCGCCCACTGCTCCTCTTGCACCGGCAGTTACTAATCCGCCAGCGGCAATCGCGGTTACAACATCTCCTACACCAGTTTCACCCAGCCAATCGTTAAATTGCTGAATTCTAGTGCCCATAATGTTTACGCTGTCTTTAACAGTAGTAAAATCAATTTCACCAATAGATTTTGAAACATAATTTACCGTGTTTGCTAATCCATCAAAATCTACTTGGGCTATTCCTTGATACGCTCTATTGAATGTTCCGGTCATTTCTTGCCATTCAATATTTTTAATAGAATTAATCATTTTATCAAAGCCACCATCGGTTGACTCGTTAATGTATCCTTTAAGAAGATTATATCCTACAAAGATGCCACCGGCAGCTAATGCAATATTTTTTAGAGTTAAGGCTGAAGTGATGCTGTCACCCACCTTTTCAATCATTTCATCAGTTTTTTTAGAACTATCTTGAGTTTCTTTTTCTGTTTCTTCTCTTTTTTGTTTTTGAAGTTCTTCAAATTGCTCTTTTGTTCTTTGCGCTTCTAACTCGTCAGCCTGTAATTTAGCTTGTAGTCCAAGAGATTCTGTTTGAGCTTCAATATTTTTAGAGATAACACCAAAAAGATCGTTGAATTTACCTAGTTCTACTTTCACAGACTTAAGCGAATTGGTACCGGTATTGCGCATCAAGTCGCCTTCGGCTTTTAACCTATCGATTATAGCTTGTGTTTCTGCTGACATAGTAGCCATTTTAATTCCTACTTATTATTCTCTTTTTGTTGTTCGATAAACTCGATTAGCATTGCAAAATAAAGATCTCTTTCATATGGTATTAAGCCTTCAATATCACTTATTGAATATTTATGGTGCTGTGCCAAAGCGAACACCTGCTTGTAATATTCGCCGAGATTGATATGACACAGCATTAGATAAAAAAAGTGCGCATGCCCTCCACGACAAATGTTTGTTCTTTACCATTACTATTTACGTACTTCATTTCATGTCTTAGTCTTGGCATATTCTCAAAAAACTTTTGAATTTGAGATACCACTGTGTTTGTTAATGTTTCCATAAATGCGTCAATTTCATTCTGAGTATAATTTTTAAATTCATGAATCTCATCCTCAGAAGCTACTTTATCTAGACATGAAACCAAAATAAAATAATTTACTAAAGGATCTTTTGGATCCATTTCAATAATTTTAACAAAGTTGTCAATATTAGGAAGTTTTAAAAATAAAGAATACTCGTCATTGAGTTTAATTTTAGAACTTTCTAAAAAATCATCGCCAATTTCTAATTTTATTTCATCCACATCTAATTTAAGATTTACTGATTCATCAGTATCAGGATCTTTAATATTAAAATCTAAGCTATTATCAACTGATTTTGATCTAAGCATTAAATACGCATATTCTAAATCAATCATAGGAAGCTCTAAAACATCTACATCAACTAAGCAATTATTTACTATCTGTTTTAAAGCAAGCACCTCTTGCATAGCATCTTTAGATTCATTAGCCACAAGAAGAATCTTTTCTTCTTTCACTGTATATTGCCTATATTTCACTGTTTTTTGAGTTGTCGGCAAAGTCATCTCAAAAAGTGGTAAATCAATTTTGGGTAATGCCATAATTTATATCTCCAATTATCTAAATATCCTATCAAAAGCATTTTTTGCGGATGTATATTTGTTGACGGCTTCTTGCACATTGCGAGGTACTAGATTCTGTCCAATCAACTGGCCAAAGGAACCGACTGCATTCAGCATTCCTAATAAACCGTTACCTCTACCAAACCTTGCGGTTGGCGAGCCTATTCTCTCTCCAGTGTATTGAATTCTATCATATTGGAATTGAACTGGAAGAACTGTGTATTGATCGTTATTTTCCCAAGCCAAGTCAATATCACCAACTAGGATTGGGAATGCATTATCGAGAATCACTTCATAATAAGATCCTGAAGTTTCGTAATGCGTAGAATAATGTCTGATAATTATACGGCATGCATAATCATCTTTGTATCCAACTTCAAATGGTAATTTACCATCCACTTCCGAAAATGATCCAGCAGCAGTAGAATAGTTTACGACATTTTGTACCCACGAATGGAAAAATGACAATACCTGATGGTCTGAATCGCATAGGAAAAGTGTTTGAACTGGCTCGGTACTTACAGCGGTTGGCATCATTTTACGGAACTGGCCAACTTGAAGGTTTTCAGCGGCTTGTACTACCATGCCAGGAATAATAGCATTTTTGCAGAAGAAAGTCAAGTCTCTTGAATTTGCTCTAGACCGTACTCCTCTTGGGCTCATAATTTGGACCTCAAACAGAGATCCTCGAGCAGGACCGCCGAAGAAATCCATCTGAGCTTTAAATTCGTTAATTCTAAATGCCATTATCTGCCTCTTATAATTTGACGAGAATCACGATAAACTTGTGTAGCAGTGGCACCAATAAATTTCTGTGTTGGTAAGAACAAAGCAATATCCCATTCGGTTGGATTGATATATGCCGGTTTAGTTCTTACATGGGCATTTAAGTAATGTTTTACACAGGGTGCAAATTGTTTAAACTTAGCTGCTCCATTCAAAATTTTATATGATGCGTTTATCCTCGTGCTTTCGTCAAAATTCTTATTTGTTAGAACCGTATACAACTGGTCCATTAGTTTCGCTCTTAAGATCGGCGGCAAATAATGCATATTAATACCTAAGAATCCGCCCTTAGCTTTATTTATTGGAAAAATGAGCGGAAATTGGTCGTAATATGGAAGCTTATCTTTGTGCTTTGGATCATATGTCATTAAGTACATATTACCCATCATAAATCTACTATCTTGACGACGATTAGAATCTTGTCTCATTTCACGAATAAGTTTGTCGCCTTGACTTCTGTTCCTAGAAGTGCGAGTAATATCTTTTGCTTGTTGTCTGTACCAGTCACGCGCAGCCTGAGTACGAGCAGGAACTTGTCCTGATCGAATACCTTTTAAAACAATGTCGTTAAAAAGTGATGCCATTATTTGATTCCTAAAGTTTCTTCTGTATAAATTTTAAACTCCCAACCTCGTTGAGCACAGTACATTTGAGCAGCTTTCCATTTTGCTTCATTGATACCGTAAGTTTTTACCTCGTTTAAATATTTTCTAGACACTCGTCCTTTTGCTGTCGTTTTCTTTGATCTGTCTGGTGGTCGTGTTTGATGTTTTGGTTTAATTTCAATCATCAAAGTTTTTGATCCACCTCCAGGCGTTTTAGCTTTTACAATTACATCTGGAAAATAACGGTGCCGTCTGCCATCAATAGGCGAATAATATGGAACCACTACTTCCTCACTTTGCCACCAAATTACATCAGGGTGTTTATCACAATAACTAAAAAATTTTAACTCCCATGAAGATCTGTAAAATATTTTAGTTGGGTCACCCTTGTATTTGTTTGGATTTTTAGGCCGAAACCTTCCGTTATAAGCCAAACAACACTCCATATTTTGTTATAAATAGAAATAATAAACTATTTATAAGCAGAAGGTAGCGTCATCACATGACAAGTAGACCAGAAGTCTTTAGAAGAGAAGCGGAAAGAAACAGTGCAGGGGCTAATGTATTTCGCTATCCTTCTAAGCCATACCCTCATAGTATGCTGTTGTTATTTAAAGAATTCAGTTATGAAGCAGGATATGCTCAAAACGAATATGCAACCGGAAGTAATGGTTCTGGCGGCTTGCTTTCGACTATTTCTGACTCAACTGGTAGAAGAAGCTCCGGCGTAGGAATACGAGGTGGAAGATCTGTTGAACTTCCATTCCCAAAACAATTACAAGACTCTTCAAATATTACTTTAAATGGTATTAGCCGAGATCCTTTGGTTGAACAAGCAACCAACTATTTAAACCGAGTAGCAATGGGTGGAACGGGAACACTTGGAGATTTACCTGCTTCTATTCAAAATGCTGGAATGCAGCTAGCACAAATGATAAAAGGTGGAGACGGAAACGGTTTTAGTTTACAACAAGTTGCTCGTGACTTAGGTGCTACAACAAATAAAGATTCTGCATTAATTGCTCGATATTTACTACAACAAGTTTCTCCTTTAATTGGAGATGTGGGACAATCAATTAATTTGGCTGCAGGGCAAACTTTGAACCCAAAAGAAACTCTCGTTTTTGAAGGAGTACAATTAAGAAGCCACCAATTCTCTTGGGATTTATATCCAGAAAATGTTCAAGACTGAGAGCAAATTAATAATATCGTTAACGTAATTAAAAGATCAACACTTCCACAAACTGTCAACTTCCAAGCGGCAGGGTTTGATTTTAATAGAGCATTCTTAAAGTTTCCACATGTTGTATATACGTATCTAATAGGTGTAGACTCCGCGTCATTTATGAAATTTAAACCAGCTATGGTAACTAATTTTACAGTTGAGTATGGAGCAGGTGGAACAATGGCTTTATTAAAAGGTGGTAAACCGGCCGGCGTTACGATTTCTTTATCAATGCAAGAACTAGCAATCGAAACCGCGGAAGATTATGGTGAAGCAGCATTAGCAGCAAATGCGGGAATTGTAAGCGATGCTGATAGAGCTGTACAAGATGCCAACCTAGATCCTAGAGGTGGAGGAGCATAATGTCAAAATATTTTGAAAGTTTTCCAGTTATAGATTATGAAGGATACCGAGTAAAAGATATTACTCGTAGAAACGGTTTTACAAAAATCGCCGCATCTAATCCTTCGTTGTACTTACCTTTTACAGTAAAAGAAGGCGAGAGACCAGAAGACATCGCAAACTATTATTATGGATCAACTGATTATACTTGGTTGGTTTACATGTCAAATAATATTTTAGATCCATATCATCAGTGGCCAATGGCTGAAGCAGATTTTAATAACTACTTAATTGAAAAGTATGGTACAGAATCTGGACGCGTTGGCGACGATGTTGTTGAATGGACAAAAGAAGATAATGGTGATAACATCATCTATTATTACAGAGAGGTGTAATAAATGGCTGTAGATATTATCAAACTAGCACCTGAATCTTTCCAAACTATTTATTTACGTAAAGAAGATCGCGTTATTCTTCGTACAGAACAAGGCCGTAAAATTATCATTAAGCGTATTATTCCAAGTGAATGGAAACCTTGGAAAGTCTATGACCAAGAAACCTATGATAATGAAAATAAGAAAGAAATATTCTTAATTGATAGAGCATTTGTACCGGTTATTTCTGCAGAATTTACACGAAAAATTAGGCAAGGTTAATGGCAGACACCTGGTTTAGCCCATCAGAATTTAAAATCACTCGAGCTGCTATTACAACTTATGATGGCAGTAAGACTGAAGATTTGTCTGGAAACTTTATTACGCGCTTTACAATTGAGCAGGCGATGGATAAAGTTTCTTGGAGTGGATCTTTGTCGATTGCTGATGCTACTGGGTTTATGGAAAAATTTCCGTTAAGAGCTGAAGAAAAATTAGATCTTTGGATACGAGCATTTGATTTTGGCGAAACGACTAAATTGATGTGCCGTGTACATAGCATTACAAATATACAGCCTTCAGATAACTCGAATATGGTTACATATGATATAAATTTTGTTTCCGAAACATCTTTTAATGCTTCACTTAAAAAAGTAACTGCACCTTTTAGATCTTCTATTAGTGGTATTGCAAAGGCAGCGTTTACTCTTTACTTTGCACCGGTTGGCCAAGGCTCAGCTCTAGATCCTGACGATAGATCTAGAACACTAGCTCTTGCTTCACAAAGCTTTCCTTTAAATACACAGGAATATGATAGGCAATTTTTTGTACAACCTACTGTTGGTATTACAAAAGTCATTATTCCCGATTTATCACCAACAGAAGCAATGTATTTTTTAGCGGCGAGAGGATATAATCCAGATAGTCCATCTCAAACTTTTAGATTCTTCGAAACATTAGAAAATTATTATTTTTGTACAGACGAATATTTTTTAAAAGGACTTAAAGACAATAGAATCGAAAGATTCTTTTATGCGCCAAAAGCAGACTTAACACCAGAGAATGCTCGCTCTCAAGTAAGTAGAATTGAAAATCTTTCAGTAATTAGTAAGGGTAAAAATACAAGCTCTGAAATATATAACGGTTCATACCGAAATGAAATTGCTGAAATTGATTTAGTACGTCGTAATTTTACAGTTCATAAATTTAATTATGATAATGCTAAATATATAGATATGAATGGAAAGACTAAAAAAGAAGAAGACGATCCTCATACACCAGAGTTTAAACGAGATGTTTTTACTCAACAAAATGCTCGTAGGTTTATGTTATTTAAAACATACCAAAAGCCTGGAGATCTTCCATCTTCTTTACACGCAAATAAACATCTTTCTGAAATTGTTCAAAATAGAGTTTCTTATTATCATCACTTAAATGGAACAGTGCTTGCTGCTTCTATGAAAGGTCGTATGGACCTTAGACCTGGCCAAGTAATTCATCTTGATATAAAAAATTTAAATCAGGCCGAAGATGGAAAAGTGGAAATTAACCGAGCACTTGGCGGTCGATATTTAATTCAAGCTACTAATCATAGTGGAGAAGGAAATACATTAACTACTTCATTAAGATTGTTGAAATTTGATTTTAGTTCTGGTAATGAAGGAACTGAAGATCAACAAATACCAGAGGTTACATAATGGAAAGCGGCATAGGACTACAAAATCCTTTATTTTTTATAGGAGTGATCGAAAATAATGTCGATCCTCGTAAGGAAGGTCGTGTGCAAGTTCGCGCCTTTGGAGTGCATGGAACAAATAAGCAAGTACAAAGAGATGAATTGCCTTGGGCTTTGGTCATGCAAGGTGATTATAATCCAAATAATATTCCAAAGGTAAACAGCTGGGTGTTTGGTGTGTTCTTAGACGGTCGAGATGCTCAAGAACCAATGGTGATGGGTTTAATTCCTACGCAATATGCTACAATTATTGATCCAGTAAAAAATGGATGGGGCCATATTCCAGATAAAGATGGTAATGAAACTGCTCACGGATCTGCTCCGCAAGACGTTATGCAGCCACAGCAATCTCGTTATTTAAGAGGCGAATATATTCAAGAAACTCCAGTTCTTACTCAAGAAATGGGTAGAACTGTTGACGTTAAAGTTGGTGGTACGGAAGAAACGTGGGATCAGCCAGCATCTGCATTTAATACACAATATCCTCATAACAAAGTTTGGGAAACTGCTCATCATAGTATTGAATTAGATGATACTCCAGGCGGCGAACGAGTTACAGTACGTCATAAATCTGGTTCATTTATTGAGATAGATTCTCGAGGAACTACAACAAATAAAACAGTCAGCGATCATTTTGATGTAATGGATCGCAAGCAACACGTGGTTGTTGGCGGCATGAGTACTGTAACTATTATGGGTAATAGTTATGTTTATGTTCGTGGAAATAAAATAGAAGAAATCGAAGGTGATTTAACAACTTTAGTGCATGGTAACCATATGCTTTCTGTAGGTGGCCAATCAGTTCACCAAGCAGGCGAGCAAGTTTCTGTACGAGGTGCCGACGTAAGAGTCAATGCTAATGCAGGCACATTATCAATCAATGCTCAAAAAGAATTACAGCTTTCGGGCGGTGATTTAACTGCCGGTCAGTATGGCGCTATTTCTATGAAAGCAGAAAAGATTCTCGTAGATGCTACCGACAAACTTGGTTTAAGAGGAAATACACAAGTTAATATTCAAGCTACTGCTGAATTAAATATCTTTTCTGTAGCAGTGAATCAGTTAGCAACAATTTGGAACGCTAAATCGCTAGGATCTACATTTATATCAGCTGGTGCTAATATGGATTTAGATGCTGCAGTAAGTGTAGCAGTTGGAGGTGGCGTTACAACAGATATCAATTCACCTATTGTTAACATAGATAATTTTGTAAATCTTGCAGGCGGATTAGCTCGTTCATCTACAGCATCTGCTACCACTGGTATAGCCACAGCTGACTTTTCAGTTCCACCAGTAAATCAACAGCCGTTCGTAGCAGGATCTGCAATTCCTGAAATTGCTTGGTATGCAGAAAAAGTTGTGGCGCCTGAGCCGACTTCTAAATCGACATCTGTATTACCAAAAGATAATCCGGGCTCTTATGGCTCATCTGGATATTCTTCTAGAGATCACGGCGGCGAAGGAGGAGGAAGTAGCTCACCTTCAACGATAGGTGATATCACAGCAGCAACTCAAAGTGCTGTAACTCCATTGCTTGACTTTATTGGAAATAAAGAAAGCGAAGGCTATGATGATATATCAGGTTTAATTTCTCAATCTCGCTATCCTGCTAAATCACTTACACAAATGACTATTCAAGAAGTACTTGATTGGCAAGAAAGTATTGATCAATACCAATTGTCTGAAGCGGTTGGTCGTTATCAAATTATGGAAGATACATTACGTGGTTATAATAATGATAGCTCTGCAGGGCCAGGCAATCCATTATATACTCGAGCAGGTATATCTGCTGGTGATTTATTTAGCCCACAAAACCAAGATAAAATGGCAATCATTTTACTTAATCAACGTGGATTACAGAAATTTGTGGATGGTGAACTTACAAGAGAACAGTTTGCAAATAACCTTGCAAACGAATGGGCTTCACTACCATTAGTTACAGGACCAAACGCTGGTAGAAGTAAGTATGCCGGAGATGAGGCTGGTAATAGAGCTCTTACAACCGTTCAAGAATTCTTAAACGCTATTGATGCGGTTAAAGCCGGTCATGATGCAGTACTAAGTGGAGGTGCAGGATAATGGCTTGTACATGTCAACCAGGAAAGGCGCTTTGTGAAAGCTGTTTAAAGTCTGTATACGAAAGAAATGCGGTTCCTACTGGCCCGCTTTCTAATCCTAATGGTGAATATACATTTGCGCAAGTAGAAGTTTTTGAAAAACAATTTACAAACAATATTGTTGAAGATGTTCAAAGCACTGCATTAGCCGAATATTCTAGAAAATATTCTGATTTTTATGATACAGTTGAATTAATTAACCGTGACTTTTTGCAAAGACCTACAATTAAACAACAGTTACCAAATTATCCTGTTTTAAATAAACGTTTAGAAAAAGGTGTTCTTACTCCTTTAGAATTTGCGGCGTTTATCAAAGATCAAAATTATACACCAGCAACTGCTATCATATCAAGTAATGCGCAAGGATCGAGATTCCTTAGTGAACTTGAAGATTATTATAATGGCGATTTTGCTACAAGCGTTATGGGTGGCTTTTGTTCTTTGTTTGGAAGTATATTTGCAGCTGTTGACGCTTTCTTTGATATGATTGGTCAAATTGATGGATTAGTTCAAGATGTTCTTGGGTTTATTCAAAGAATTAAAAACGTTAAAAATGAATTATTAGCAGCCTTTGAAGCACTTAAAGTAAAAGCTCTTATTGAATCAATTAAAGAAAAAATCAGTGATATGGTTGAAGGAGCTATTAAAAAAGTTTGTCAATCAATTGCTAACTTTAATGTCGAAGCAATTACTGGACCACTTCCAACTCCAACACCTGCTCAAGTAAAAGTTGCAGAGCAGGCAGAAGAAAAGAAAACAGAGTTACAACAAATTTGCGGAGATGATAACGCAAAAAGAATTAAAGAAAAAATTAAAGCTTTAATTGATTATGCGATAGGATTATTTGCAAATCCATCAGTAGAAGAAATCGTAGCTTTAATTGCTCGTATTTGCGCAATGGCAACTGGTATTGAAGGTTTGTTTCAAAAACTCAAAGATCCACTTAGTGATTTTTCAAATCGCTATGACGAAGTATTTAATAGCTTATCAAATGCTTCAAATAGAGTCACAGGTGAAGCAATTAGAGCTGGAGCGATTCGTCCTCTTGAAACGACTAGACAAAATCTAATAAATACAGCTAAAGAACTATGGGAAGATGCAGGAAATATTAGAGAACCAACATTAGAAGAATTGAAAAATTTACCTTCGTGGGAACAAATTAAAGAACACCACGATAAGTTAAGAATTCAAGGCGGCTGGACAAATCCAGATACTGGAATGAAACCAATGTGGGAAGGTTGGACTAAAGTAAATCCTATAGTAAAAGTTTTGGTTATGAGATTACAAAAGGCAGCAAAAGACGAAGGAATTATTAGTAGTTATTTAATTTTAAATAGTGGATTTAGAAGCCAGCAATACAACACTAAGGTTGGAGGAGCTAAGCAATCACAGCATTTGCAAGGCAACGCAGTTGATTTAACATGGCCAGGATTCAGTCCACGCAGTGAAGCACTTTTAGAGTTTGTATCGTTAGCACGCAAAGAAGGCTTTAGAGGAATTGGTTATTATAAAGACTTTATTCACTTAGACATCGGCCCAGAAAGATCTTGGGATAGAAGGTAAAAATGGTAGCAAGATTATTTACACCAAAGAGCAAAAAGGTTACGATCTATCAAGACTTTAAAAAGGATCTTGAGATTAGCCCGTTGTCGGCCGATTTAACTTTAAATAAAGATGAAGACGCAGTAAAAGAATCAATTAAAAATCTAATACTCACTGACCGTGGCGAAAGACTTATGCAGCCAAATATTGGTGGAAATATTACCGCCATGTTATTTGAGAATATCACACCATCAATTATGAAATTAATTGAAGATAATGTAAGAGATACGATTGCATTATATGAACCAAGAGCAGAATTACAAAACGTAGCAGTATCTTCTAATATAGACGATAATACAGTTAAAGTAAGAATTACTTTTTTCATCAAGAACGTTGAGCAGCCAATCGAACTTGATGTATTCTTAGAGAGGACTAGGTAAATGGCCAAGCTAAATATTTCAGAATTAGACTTTGAGTCAATTAAGACTCAGTTTAAAGACTATCTGAGAAATCAAACGCAATTCAAAGATTATAACTTTGAAGGTTCGAACATGAGTGTGTTCTTGGATGTATTAGCATATAATACTTTCCAGAATAACTTTTATGCTAATATGGCAATTAACGAGATGTTCCTTGACTCGGCTGTCTTAAAAAACTCGGTGATGTCTCATGCCAAAGAATTAAATTATTTACCTCGCTCTCGTAGATCTGCTCGCGCTGTTGTAAACGTAACAATTACTGATGATTCTATTGAAGGACAAACAGTTACAATTCCAGCTTATTCTCAATTTAGTACAACATTCCAAGGTACTCAGTTTGATTTTGTAACAGATAGAACATGGATTGCTCGTAAAACCGCACCAAATACTTTTGTTGCTAATAACGTTGAAATTTATGAAGGTCAAATGCTCGCATCATTCGAAAGAGAAGGTTACTTTATTGGTGATGATGGAATTCTTCGTGTTATTTTAACAAACGAAAATGCTGATACAGATTCTATTGAAGTATTTGTTGATGCTGAAGAAACAGATGACGCAAACGTTTTCTTAAGACGCAATGATATTTTTGGTGTAGGTGCTACTGATAAAGTATTTTATGTAGAACCATATTATGACGGTCGCTATACAGTTTACTTTGGTAATAATAAATTTGGTTTACAACCCGAAGCATTTGAAGATATTCGAGTAAGATATCGTATTACTTCTGGAATTGAAGCAAATGGAGCTTTTAGTTTTAATTTAGAATTAACGTCAGATAATGCTTCTGCAGAAGTTGTTACAGTTCAAAATGCGGCAGGTGGCGCAGAAAGAGAAACACTTGAAAGTATTCGTTATTACGCTCCTAAGTCTTTGCAAATTCAAGAACGAGCAGTTACAACAAAAGATTATGAAGTATTACTACAAACTCAATTCCCAGAAATTAAAGCAATCTCTGCTTATGGTGGCGAAGAATTAACTCCTCCACAATTTGGTAAAGTTGCAATTTCAGTTTATCTTGGCGAAGGCAGAGAAGGATTATCGAATACTTTATCGAGTGCTTATATCGCGTATCTAGAAGATAAATCACCAATTGCTGTGGAACCTATTTTTATTGATTCAGAATTTATGTACGGTTGTGTAAATGCTGACGTTTATTATGATCCGAAAGTGACTAAGAAGTCTGCTGGCCAAATCGAAGTAATGGTAAGAAATGCAATTTCGACATATAACACAAATAATCTTGATAATTTTGACGTAACGTTACGATTATCTAAACTTACAAAAGATATTGATGCAAGTGAAAATGCAATTGTAAGTAGTGAAACATCGGTTTGTCCTTACGTTATTTACAGCCCAGCATTAAATCAAACAGAAAGCCCATCATTTAAGTTTTACGCAAAGCTTGTAAAACCGTATCCATTTAATATTGATAGAGGATTTACTGATTATAAGCCTGCGGTTAAGAGTAGTGTTTTCCAATATAACAACGTAGATTCATTTTTCCAAGATGACGGTTTAGGAAATATTCAAATTGTTACTTCTGATCTAGTAAACCCACAGGTAGTTAAGCCTATTGCTGGTAGCATTAATTATGATACTGGAGAAATTAGCTTAACGGGATTTAAAACAGAAGGCTTTGAAGGTTCAGGTATTCGAGTTATGGTAACAACATCTATGGATGATATTAAAACACCTGCTGGTAGAATCTTCCTTATTAAAGATGATGATGTGACTGTAAATATAATTGAATCTGGCTCAGCTCTTAGCGTTGCTACATCATCAGCAACAACAGCATCAACGTCAACTGTTACTGGTTCTACTTCATCGTCAAGTAGTAGTGGAAGTAGCGGAGGGAGCAGCGGGTACTAATGGCCGATA
>Ga0255779_1001344_pt1 | contig 28051 bp, 22 predicted proteins | sample 011ome_21_FD_179977 | JGI IMG/M metagenome (GOLD analysis project Ga0255779, IMG submission 179977) | Coastal salt marsh microbial communities from the Groves Creek Marsh, Skidaway Island, Georgia - 011508AT metaG (version 2) | ecosystem: Environmental > Aquatic > Marine > Intertidal zone > Salt...
GCGACATTGGCAGGACCAAGTAAACGGCACCCGTTAATGGAGTAGAGCCGGAATCGGGTGCTTGTTTTTGGTGTGTAGGTGCTGGGGGGGGTGGCTTTTGTGATTTTGCGCTGTGCACAAAACACTTTCGGGCGTGATTTTGCGCTGTGCACAAAACACGTTGGTGGCCAGAGGTGGAATCGAACCACCGACACAGGGATTTTCAATCCCTTGCTCTACCGACTGAGCTATCTGGCCTTATCTCAACGATGGCGTATTAGACCGAAGGGCGGGCGTTGAGTCAAGGTGTCCTGCTGAGTTAGCAAGATTTATTCTTCAGATTGGTTCACTCAAGGTGACCTTTATCGCTGCGGTCAGGTGGGCGGGGGTATAATTCTGGTCTTTTGAGGCAGTTGGATTGTGTTACATTCTAATTGGCGTCGAAGGGTTCAAAACCTGCCGTTCTGGGGTATTCACACCTGATGAGAGAAGGTTATGGGAAAATTAGTCGGTGTTTTATTCGGTCTAATGCTGCTGATGCCGGTGCATGCGGCCGAAGAAAAGGTGCTGAATGTCTACAACTGGGTCGACTATATTGGACCGGATACCATCAAAATCTTTGAGGAACGTACAGGGATCAAGGTCACCTACGATGTTTTCGACAGCAATGATGTTTTGCAGGGCAAGCTGCTGGCAGGCAGTTCAGGCTTCGATGTGGTGGTACCGACCTCAGGATACCAAGCGAGGATGATGAAGGCGGGTGTTTTCATGCGCTTGGATCATGAAAAACTGCCCAACTTGAAGCATATGAATCCCGTCTTAATGAAACAGTTGGAGCAATTTGACCCGGGAAATCAATATGGAGTGCCCTACTTATGGGGCACGACGGGATTGGGCATTAACCGTCAGCTGGTGACGCAGATATTGGGTAAGGACGCGCCTGTAGACAGTTGGGCATTGGTGTTTGAGCCTGAAAATATGAAAAAACTGAAGGCCTGCGGTGTGTCGTTCCTGGATGCGCATGACGAGCTTTTCCCGGCAGTGTTAGCCTACCGGGGAGAGAACCCAACGGCTCAATCTGCTGAGTTGTTTCAGGAGAAAGTGGTGCCGGTACTCGCCGGGGTAGGGCCTCATGTGACGTATTTTCACTCTTCTAAATATATCAATGACCTCGCGAACGGAGATATCTGTGTCGCTCTAGGCTGGTCCGGAGACGTACTGCAAGCGAGTCGGCGCGCCAAGGAGGCGAAGCTGCCGTTTGATGTTGAGTACCACATACCCAGAGAAGGTACGGCTGTGTGGTTTGATATGCTTGCCATTCCAAAAGATGCGCCACACCCGGAAAACGCCCTCAAGTTTATCAACTTTCTGATGGAGCCTGAGATCATAGCCGGTGTTACCAACCAGGTGCGTTACGCGAATGCGAATGCCAGTGCTGATGTGTTTGTTGACAAGAGTGTGCTTCAAAATCCTGGTATCTACCCGAGCAAAGAGATGAGCGAGAAGAACTTTACATTGCCGCCTTATCCGCAAAAGCTTGATCGCAAGGCGTTGCGAATGTGGTCCAGAATCAAGACTGGTCGCTAAATCAGCGGGCATGCGATCTAGTCATATAAAGGTAAGTACTTAAGATAAGTACTTAAAATAAGTACTGAAAATAAGTACATCAAGGTGAAACTTCGATAATGAGTCTGCCAGAGGTACCATATGCCGTTGAAGTGATGAATTTGTCGAAGCATTTCGACGATGCGATTGCTGTGGATCAGGTGAACCTGCAAATTCGACAGGGCGAGATATTTGCACTGTTGGGTGGCTCTGGCTGTGGCAAGACGACGCTACTGCGTATGCTTGCAGGTTTCGAGCAACCCTCAGAGGGCGATATCAGAATCAATGGCGTGTCTATGGCTGACAGCCCGCCCTATCAACGGCCGGTGAATATGATGTTTCAGTCATACGCGCTGTTTCCGCATATGACAGTGGAGCAAAATATTGCATTCGGGTTGAAGCAAGATAAGTTGCCGCAAGCGCAGATTGCAGAGCGGGTGAGCGAGATGCTGGCGCTAGTGCGGATGACAACATTTCGCCGCAGAAAGCCGGCGCAGCTATCCGGTGGCCAACAGCAACGAATAGCATTGGCCCGTAGTCTGGCGAAGAAGCCGGCTTTGCTGCTGCTCGACGAGCCGATGGGCGCGCTTGATAAGAAGCTGCGAATGCAGATGCAGCTGGAGTTGGCGCACATTATTGAAGGTGTTGGTGTGACCTGTGTAATGGTTACTCACGATCAGGAAGAGGCCATGACCATGGCCGACCGGATCGCCATCATGGATCAGGGTCGTATCATGCAGGTAGGCGAGCCACGTGAGATCTACGAGTATCCGAACAGCAAGATGACGGCTGAGTTTATTGGCTCAATCAATCTGTTCAAGGCAGTCGCTTCCTTCGGCTCGAGTAGTTGCGAGCTAATCTGCAACGAGCTCTCCAACAGGGCGGTGGCGGGTAACATTGGGCGCGAGTTTGAGGGTGACTGTTATGTTGCATTACGTCCCGAAAAAATTCGGCTGGCGGCAGGTGCCACTCTCGCTAAAGAAAACAGCATCGCAGGTAAGGTTGAGGATATCGCTTATCTCGGCAGTCACAACGTCATTCATGTGCGCCTCAATTCTATTGAGGGCCAAGCTAAAATAGTCCAGGTGCATGTCAGCAATTTTGTCCGTCATGCGGCTCAGACCTTTGAGCTCGAGCAGCCGGTAGTCCTGTCTTGGGACCGAGACGCAATAGTGTTGATTAAAGCAGACCCATTATGAAGGGGTTCTTTGCCCACAGAATTTGGGTCATAGCACCGCCTTACCTCTGGATGCTGGTGTTTTTTGCATTGCCATTTGGTTATATCCTGAAAATTAGTTTGGCTGAGTCGGTGATCGCGATGCCGCCTTACAGTGATATCTGGTCCTGGACTGAGGGCCAGTTCAGCTGGCTGGGCTCATTGGATAATTACCGCTTTCTGCTTGAAGACGATCTCTACTACCTGGCTTACTTTAACTCTGTGCGTTTGGCCGCGATAGCGACGCTGTTGTGTTTGTTCGTCGCTTATCCCATGGCGTTTGCTATCGCGAGAATGCCAGAGCCCTACCGCAGCTTGTGCCTGCTACTGGTGATTCTGCCATCCTGGACTTCATTTTTGATTCGTATCTATGCCTGGATTGGTTTGTTAAAAAACAACGGTCTGATTAACCAGATGCTGCTAGCAGTAGGTTTGCTTGATGAGCCGCTGCTACTGCTGCACTCTGATTTCGCGATCTACCTGGGTATTGTCTATGGTTACCTGCCGTTTATGGTTCTGCCAATCTATACGAATTTGGTCAAGCTAGATCATTCGTTAATTGAAGCAGCTTATGATCTGGGTGCCAGACCATGGAAAGTGTTTTTGACGATTATATTACCCCTGTCGATGGGGGGGGTGGTGGCTGGCTGTTTCCTGGTTTTTATTCCGGCGGTGGGTGAGTTTATCATTCCCGATCTGCTCGGCGGACCTGATACCTTGATGATCGGCAAGGTGCTCTGGCAGGAATTCTTTGTTAATCGAGATTGGCCCGTAGCCTCGGCGATTGCGGTGGTGATGTTGACTTTCCTTTTGGTCCCGATCTATTTCTATCGCCGTGTAGAGATGAAGCGGTTAGGGGTAACGCCGTGAGGGTCTCGCGCTTCTTGCTGATGGCTGGACTGGTCTTTCTGTATTTCCCACTATTAGTGCTCGTCATCTACTCCTTCAATGAGTCCAGACTGGTGACCGTTTGGACAGAGTTTTCACTGAAGTGGTATCTGGAGCTGCTTGAAGATCGACAATTGATGGATGCTTTTTTTCTGAGCCTGCAGATTGCCTGCTCGACAGCATTTATGGCGGTGCTGCTGGGCACTGTTGCCGCCTATGTGTTGGTGAAGTTTGGCCGATTTCCGGGTCAAACTCTGTTCAGTAGTATGATCATAGCGCCGCTGGTGATGCCAGAGGTGATCACTGGCTTGTCGTTGTTGTTGCTTTTTGTTGGCTTGGGTCAATTGCTAGGCTGGCCCGCATCCCGCGGTGCCATGACGATCTGGATCGCCCATGTGACTTTCAGTGTGGCTTTTGTCACCATCGTTATTAGCGCTCGCCTCAGAGAAATGGACAGCTCGCTGGAAGAGGCAGCAATGGACCTGGGGGCGACGCCATTGAAGGTATTTTTTGTGATTACCCTGCCATTGATCAGTCCCGCATTGATATCCGGGTGGCTGTTGGCGTTTACCTTGTCTTTGGATGATCTGGTGATCGCCAGTTTCGTCTCGGGTCCTGGCTCGAGCACGCTGCCGATGGTGATTTACTCGAGTGTTCGTCTTGGCGTGAGTCCGAAGATCAATGCGCTGGCGACAATTTTTGTCGCCATGATTTTGGTTGGTTCGGTCATCGTCTGGTGGAGTTTGCAGCGCTGGGCAAGGTCCAGCGCTGCTCGAGATCCAAGCTAGCTCAAGCTAGAAGCGTGCTCAAGCCTGCTCAAGCTAGAAGCGTGCTCAAGCCTGCTCAAGCTAGAAGCGTGCTCAAGCTAGCGCAATCCTAGTTGAGCATGGTTGAAAAAAAGCGGATGCCGACGACGCGCTCTCGCTTGGGTCCAAAGAAATGTGAGGGAATGATGCCGCCGTTGTTATTCTCGCCATCAAAGGTCTCAGCATTGGTCAGGTTTTCAACATACAGGCCAATTCTCCAGTCTTCGCCAGACTCATAGTTGATGCGTAGCGAGACGTCCGTGTAGGAGTCTATTTTGGTTTCCGGCAAGTTTTCAAAGCCGCCGCCACGTTCTGATTCCCAGTAGACTTCGAGGCTTGTGGTGATAGCGCCTCGGCTTGCCAGCGGGAAGTTACCGTTCAGCACCGCTGCGCCGGTAAACTCTGGCGCCCAGAACAAGCTGCTACCCTCGCAGCTGTTTTCGGTTTCGCCGCCGCAGACGCTTTGCAGATTGACAGCTTCAGTATCCAGGCTGGATAAGCCAAGGTACAGATCAAAGTTGTCATTCAGAATAGTTCTGACGGTACCCTCTAAGCCCTTGCCGTCAACCTGGCCTATATTTTTGACGGCGGCGGCGCCGCCATCAAAGACCAGCACCTGAAGGTCTTTATAGTCATAAAAGAACGCCGAGAGGTTCAGTTCAGTTCGACCTTCAAATAACGTACCCTTGTAGCCTATCTCCCAAGAGTCGACAGTCTCTGGCTCAAAAGCGTTCGGCCGATAGCCTTCTGCCTGAGTCACATCGGTCGTGCCGCCACCGACCGGATCTCCTGCAGCATCTTCCAGAGCAAAGCTACCAAAGCCGCCAGACTTGAAGCCTTCCGTGTAACTGCCGTAGAACATGGTGTCGTTATTGGGCTCAAACCGCAGGATCGCTCGGCTCTGAGTATCACTCCAGGTCTTGCTGTCAGAGATGGGGCCATCAGTGGCAAAGGTATAGGCCCAATAGGCGCCAAGATCACTTTCAGGTGTTGGAACATTGATGGAGAAGTTTTTCTTGTCGCTGCTGTAACGCACGCCAAGACCCAGGCTCCATTGCTCAGTGAGGGCGTAATTCACGTCAACGTAGGCGCCCCAGCCAGAATAGTCACCAATGATTCTGCCTGTTTCCGTCAGGTTGCCATCAGCGCTGGGAGAGAAATCTGAACCATAGTAGGCATACAAGTCAGCACAGCCGGTGAAGGTCATGCCAGAGTTATAGTAAGCACCATAATACTGACAGAAATAGTCTTCGGCGCCGGCAAACTTGAACAAAGTATCGATGTTCTCTTTGTAATAGGACGCACCGGCATACCAGGACAAGGCGCCGTCACTATTTGACGCCAGGCGAATCTCCTGCTGAAAATAGTCGCCCTTCTGGTCTTGGCCATAATTATTGATGTTCAGCGGCGTCCCATCATAGTCCTCGGTGTAATAGTACTCATGGTCCTTATAACCGGTGTTCGATGTGATGGTAGCAAAGCCGAGATCGTAGTCGAGCTGTAGGCCCAAGGTAAGAATCTTAGCGTCATCTCTATCGCCGCTGGAGCGGTCAAGGTCTGCATCTTGGGGACCGCCGCGCAAGTTCACGTCGCCCAAGGCGGCCTCGAAAGTCTCCCAGATTACGCCGCTCTCGATCGCGCGATACACAGAGCCGGATTGCTCTCTGTCTTCATATTCGGCGGTACCGCGCGCAGTGAGGTTGTCGCCAATAAAGGTGCCCGACAAGCGCAGAGCCGATTTGTCATGGGCGATCAGTTCGCTGCCGTCAAACAGGTTGTCGACAAATCCGTCTTCCTCTGAATGATAGCCGGCAACTCGCAGCGCGAAGCTGTCGTTAACGGGTATATTGAGTGCGCCTTCGGCTCTGAGCCGGTTGCCTTGACCCGCATCCAGGTCAATATAGCCATCGACGGCGTCAGCAATCTTGGCTTTTGCAGTGTAGACGCTAAAGGCGCCGCCGATGGAATTTCGGCCAAACAGGAAGCCCTGCGGGCCGCGAAGTATCTCGGCGCGTTCCATGTCATAGAGACTGGTTACCGCAGACCCATTACGCCCTTCATACAGATCGTTTTTGAAAAACGCAGCGGACGGATCGCCGCCAACGCCGAAATCTTGAGTTCGTACGCCTCGAACACTGATGGCATCAATGAAGCTGTCCTGGCTATTGCCTGAAACACCGGGCGTGAAGGAGACGAGATCCTTGACGTCGTTTAGATTAACTTCTCTCACAAAGTCGCCAGATAGGGCGGTGATAGCCAGGGGTACATCCTGCACTGACTCGGAGCGTTTGGTCGCGGTGACAACCACCTCCTCAAGCACTCGATTCTCGGCGCTGGCATGGGCGGACAAACCTGCCGTCATGACCAGAGCGATACCATGGGCCAGTGGCGAGAGTTTGAATGGAAAAGCTAATGGTCGCTGACTTTGGATCGAAGGTCGTGTCACGATGACTCCAGTTTGTTCTTGTTCAGATCGGTAAATTATACGATTTGACCACTCAGGTATACCTCTGAGGGAGAATTTGTTTGGCGTTTACACCTTAGGATTGTGCGGGCTCATCGTTGGGCGTCGGTTGCGCGCTGAGTATGGCAGACATGGGTTCGAGTTGATGGGCATAGCGACGCCAACGCCCCACTGAGCGGCTGTGAGCCGGCTCTCTCACCTGCACCGCGCTGGCTGTCGAAACGGCACTGGGTTGCTCATGAAAGGTCAAGCAGGCCGGTTCCCATTCTAGCCCAAGGAAGCCGATCAGGCGGCGAGCATTGGGCTCCAGGTTTTGCACCGTCTCTTCGTAGGAAACATCAAGGAATCGATCGCCAAAGCGTTCACGCCAGGTGGCCATAAGCTGGCGGTAGCGGACATGATGACGAGCCATCTCCTGCTGGTCGTAAGAATGCAGATAAGCATCGGCGAACAGCTGCTTATAGCTGGCGAAGCAAGCATCCATTGGGTCTCGTTGAAGGTGGACAATTTTAGCGTTAGGCAGAGCAGCAAGAATCAGAGGAATCATCAGGTAATTCTGTGGCAACTTGTCAACGAAATAGGCGGAGTCGCCCCTTTGTTTGCGCGTGGTGTCGATATACAGCTCTCCCAGTTGCGCTGGATTGAGTGCTGCGGCGCTGGCAAAGAATGCGCTGGAGAAGCGTTTTGGATCTCGATAATCACTGAGTCGACGAACTGCCAGGCTCAGTTGCTGCAACTCTCCGGCTGATTTTACCTGCGAGTGACTGCTGATAATGCGCTCGATCAGGGTAGTGCCGGTGCGAGGTTGACCAACTACAAAGATAGCGCCATTGGCTTGGCAACCTTTACCAGCTCGTGCCAGCCAATCCGTCGTGAAGGTTGCCTGCAGGTCAGCAAACATCTGTACTTCGGCAGCTTCATCAAATTCAACGGTGCTGCGGCGCTGCTGTGCTCCTAGCTCAAAGGCATCAAAAGCATCCTTCCATTCTTCCAGGTCCTCGAGTTCCTTACCGATAGCATAGGCGTAAAACGCCTTGGCACGGGCCGACAAACTGTGTTGTGCAAGGAACTGGCGCATGGTTGTAATATGGGCATGGTCCCGCGCCCGTCGAGTGTTGGATAGCACCCAGTGCGCCTGCGGGCTATTGGGCTGAATGAGTAGTAACCGCTCGATCAGTTGGATAGCTTCTGCGGTTTTGCCGCGGTAAACCAGGTTGTTCGCCAGGTTTAACAGAAAGGCCGGATGCTCGGGTCGTTGGCTGACAGCTGCGGTAAAACTGCGGCCTGCCGCATCAAACTCACCGATCAAAGAATACACAGTCCCTATCAGGTCGTGGACCATGGGGTCATCACTTGCCGTCTTGACGGCCTCGGTCAGCGCAGCATCGGCACGCACGACCTGACCTTCATTCATAAACAAGCGCGCGAGTTGGGCCCAGGCTGCGCTGTGCCCGGGATCGAGAGTTGTGACAGACCCAAAGGCCTGAAAGGCGGTCTGGCGATCCTGTGCCTGCAAGGCCGTGAGACCCACCAAAAAGTGGGCTTGGGGTAAATCCCGTTTGATCGCCAGCGCTTGTCTGCAACACTCGGAAGCGGTGTTGATATCACCCTGCGTGAGCGCGTTAAACCCAGTTCGCAGTAGCGCCCTTAATTTTTGCTCGCCGACTGACATGCAGATCACTACTCTTGGTGAAAAGGCTCAATTCAAGGCATAATGTCATGTTTGAAAACCTCAAACAACGAGTCGATAACCACAAGGTAGCTTGGCTATGATAAGGGACCTCTCCAGCGCAGCGCTCAAGGAGATAGATCGCAAGACTTTGTTGCATCCTTTTACTGACTATCAGCAGTATGCCAAAACCGGCGGGCGAGTGGTGACCCGCGCAGAGCACATCTATATCACCGATTCTGATAATAAACAGTTACTTGACGGTATGTCGGGACTCTGGTGCTGTAGTTTGGGTTACAGCCAGCCATCAATCAACTTAGCGATTAAAGAGCAGCTGGAACGCTTGCCCTATTACAACAGTTTCTTTAATTGCAGCAATGATGCAGCGGTCAGCATGGCAAATGCATTAGTAGAGATTCTGCCGGCGCATTTGAATCATATCTTTTTCACCAATTCTGGCAGTGAAGCCAATGACACTAACATCCGCCTGGTGCATCGCTATTTCGATGCCTTGGGTAAGCCGGGTAAGAAAAACATTATCGGCCGGCACAATGGCTATCATGGCAGCACGATCGCCGCTGCCAGTCTGGGTGGCATGGGTTATATGCATGAACAGTTTATCGGATTGACCTATACCCATCATATCCAGCAACCCTACTGGTATGAAGAATGCCGAGATTTGGATGCTGAGGCGTTTGGCCTCGTTGCAGCCAATGCCTTGGCTGCAAAGATCGACGAGTTGGGCGCTGATACGGTAGCGGCCTTTATCGCCGAGCCGATTCAAGGTGCCGGTGGTGTGATTGTGCCACCCGCCAGTTATTGGCCAGCGGTGGCAAAAATTTGTCGTGACCGTGATGTTCTGCTGATAAGCGATGAGGTGATCTGTGGTTTTGGTCGTACGGGTCAGTGGTTTGGTTGCCAGACCTATGATTTCGAACCGGACCTTCTGACCTTCGCTAAGGGCGTCACCAATGGTTATCAACCCCTGGGCGGGGTTGCCGTGTCTGACAAGGTGATGGATGTTTTGCAGTCACAGAGTGTCGAATTTGCTCATGGATTCACCTATTCCGGTCACCCGGTTGCCTGTGCGGCGGGCCTGGCAACTTTGGAAATTTATAAGCAGACCGATATCGTTGGGTATGTGGCGCAGGATCTGGCGCTCTATTTCAACACTCGATGGCGACAGTTGGCTGACCACCCGATTGTAGGCGAGGCTCGCACTCAGGGCATGCTGGGTGCGCTTGAACTGGTTCGAGACAAGTCCTCTCGCGCGCGGCTCGCGCCTGAATCAAAAGCCTCAATCTACTGCCGAGACAGGGCAATTCATCATGGTTTGATGGTTCGCGCCGTCAAAGACTCAATGATCAGTGCGCCGCCCTATGTCTGTAGCAAGGCAGAAATCGATTTGCTTATTGATCGACTAGTAAAGGCGTTGGATGATACCGCTCGTCATTATGGTATCAATGAATCATGAGACCACTCGTTCTGGTGCCTTGCGATGTGAAACCAGTCGAAGGGCATCCCTTTCATTGTGTCGGTGAAAAATACATTAACGCTGTCAGCCATGGCGCCGGCGTCCAAGCCCTGCTGGTGCCTGCGATTGGCGAAGGACAAGATCTGCAGTCTATGGAACAACAAACCGATATAGACGGTTTATTGGACCTGGCACAGGGTCTGTTTCTGACCGGTAGCGTCAGTAACGTTGAACCGCAGCGGTATGGCAACACCAGTGCGCCACTGGATATCAAACAGGACAGGCAACGAGACTCGACCGTTTTTCCCCTGCTGAAACAAGCACTGGCGCGACGAATGCCGATTTTGGCTGTTTGCCGCGGTATCCAGGAACTGAATGTTGCCGTGGGAGGTACCCTTTATCATGCGGTGCATGAGCAACCTGGATACGCCGATCATCGAGAGCAAGACGGTGTAAGTCGCGACCAGATGTATGCGCCAGTGCATGATGTGGATGTGGTTGCCGGTGGGTTGCTTGAAAAAATAGTTGCTAGCCAATGCTTCGCTGTAAACTCACTTCATGGCCAGGCGATAGCGCAGTTGGGTCCGGGATTGCGAGCCGAGGCAATATCTAAAGACGGTGTGATCGAAGCGGTGTCAATAGAGGGTCAGTTCGCGCTAGGGGTACAATGGCATCCGGAGTGGGCCTTTGCGGAAAATCCCCAGTCGCGAGCCATCTTTGCTGCCTTTGGTGAAGCGGTTCGAGCCTACTCTTTGAGCCAGCCGGCGAAAACTTGAGTGACCCAATATCTAAACTGCACGGAACATCAGTCCGACAAACCAACCTCAATAAAAACCACTAAAACTTAATCAGGAAATTTTTGTATGTCAGCGCTACCGGATCCCATATCAGCCCATGTTGAGTTGCTCTTCTCTGATATGAATGGTGTCCCTCGAGGCAAGGTGATTGACGGATCTAGCTTGAAGCCTGGCTATCGACCACACATGGGATTTTCTCTGTTATTCCAGACTATTAATGGCGAGTACGCAGACATACTCGATCGGCTTAATCCAAAAGACGAAGACATGCAGCTGGAGCCTGATTGGTCGACATACAGGGCGACGCCCTGGAAGGAAGATGATCATAGCCAGGTGATTTGTCGCTCTCTGAACAAGAACGGCCAACCCACGACCGTCGACTCGAGAAATGTCCTGTTAGAGATTCTCGGTCAATATGCGCTAGCTGGTTGGTTTCCTATCGTTGCCCCAGAGGTCGAGTTCTATCTTGTGCAGCCCGTCCAGGACCCAAGAAATGCTCTGGTGCCAGCCACGGGTCAGAATGGTCGGCTGGAATCCGGTGGTGAATCATTCAGTATCGATGCCCTGGACAAGTTTGAGGATTTTTTTGCGACCCTGCGCCAAACCTGCGCGAAAGCGAATATTCAGTTGGAAGGTTTGATTCATGAAATGGGGCCGGGGCAGATAGAGCTGAATGTCGGCCATGGCGATGCCTTGGACAAGGCGGATCAACTCTTTTTGCTGAAAAGGGCCGTTAAAGCCTGCGCGTTGAAATGTAACATGACGGCGACTTTTATGGCCAAGCCTATAGAGGCAGCCGCCGGTAGTGGATTGCACATACACACCAGCATGAATGATGCCGACGGTAACAATGTTTTCGCTCTACAAGATGGTCAAGCGAAAGCCATGCTCAGATATTACATCGGCGGCTTGCAGCACTATTTGCCGCGCGCGTTTGCATTGTTTTCGCCCTCCATCAACAGCTATAAGCGTTTCGTGCCTGACCTGTCTGCGCCAGTGAATCTGGAGTGGGGTTATGACAATCGCACCACCGGTTTTCGAATTCCCTATGACACAGACGAAAATGGCCGGGTCGAAAACCGAATAGCTGGTGCTGATGCTAATCCTTACTTGTTTACAGCGGCGACGCTGGCTTGTGGTTTGTTGGGAATTCGCGAGAAACTTGAGCCCAGAGCGCCGGTTGAAGGTAATGCCTATTATCTGAAGTTGCCGGCCGCATTCCCGAGAGACTTGGGGGCGGCCTTGGTCGAGTTGCAAAACTGTCAGCCGATCATCGATCTGATCGGTAAAGACTTCATTGATTCTTTTGTCTCCATTAAGCAGATGGAAATCGACCATTTTCAGGCTGAGATATCCCTGTGGGAGCAGCGTTACCTGTGTGAGTTGTTGTAGCCCATGGGCGTGCGCCGTCAAGGTGGAGATCCCAGTATTGGTTATGATGATTCCTGGTATTACGCCACCGCGAAAGGACTGGTGCGGCATCCACAACTGACCGAGTCGATCGATGCGGATGTTTGTATCGTCGGTGCGGGTTATACCGGTTTGTCTGCGGCGATTGAACTCGCTGAGCAAGGCTACAAGGTGGTCGTTCTGGAGAGTCATCGTGTCGGCGCCGGTGCCTCAGGACGCAATGGTGGCGTGCTGGGTATGGGGCAGCGCAAGGACCAGGATGAACTGGAGGCGATGTTGGGTTTCGAGACTGCCAGGCGTATGTGGCAGGTGGCTTGTGATGCCAACGCACTGGTGAGAGACCGTATTCAACGCTACTCAATCGACTGTGACCTGACGGATGGTGAGTTGCATGTAGCGCATCGAGCGCGGTATGTGGATGACCTAAGGCGCTACAACGACCATCTGTTGTCACGTTATGGATACACAGACCGGCGTTATGTCAGTCAGGCAGAAGTCCAGGACATGTTGGGCGTCGACACCTTTTATGGGGGCTCGCTTGATCTGCGCTCGGCGCATTTGCATCCTTTGAACCTCACCCTGGGTCTGGCGCGAGCGGCCGTGACCCTCGGAGTGCAGATCTTTGAGCAGTCGGCGGTGCTTGATTACCAGAACCCGGCGACAGACCGAGTCATTGCCACAACGGCAGCTGGTCAGGTCAAATCGAAATTTTTGGTGCTGGCCTGTAACGGCTATCTGGGCAAACTCGATCGAGATGTCGGGGCCTATCAGATGCCCATCAACAATTTCATTCTGGCGACGGAACCCCTGGGAGCAGACCGCGCCCAAAAAATTAACCGAGACAATGTCGCGGTGGTCGATAGTCGATTTGTAGTGAATTATTTTCACAACTCGCCTGACGGTCGTTTGATTTTTGGCGGTGGTGAGAACTATTCACCGTTCTTTCCTCAAGACCTGAAAGGATTTGTTCGGCGGCATATGCTTGAGGTTTATCCGCAACTTGCGGATGTCAGAGTCGACTATGCGTGGGGAGGTACCTTGGCCATCACTATGCGACGAATGCCGAATTTTGGTCGCAGCGGGCAGAATATCTATTGGGCGCAGGGTTACTCTGGGCATGGGATCGCGATGGCCAATATGGGCGGCAAATTGATTGCCGAGGCGATTGCAGGCCAGGCGGCTCGATTTGACCTGTTTGCCGATTTTCGACATCTGCCCTTCCCCGGTGGGCGTTGGCTGCGCTGGCCAGCCCTGGTGGCAGGGATGCTGTATTATGCGCTGCTGGACCGGCTTTAGGCGGAGTCTTGCTGGAGTTTTTTTCGAGCTAACAGCCCGATAAAGTCGTGGGCGATAGTCGCCGCGGCGATGGCGGTAATTTCTGCATGGTCGTAGGCCGGCGCCACCTCGACAACGTCCATGCCGACGAAGTTCAGCGCGCCCAGTCCGCGCAGTATACCCAGAGCCTGAGCAGATGACAGGCCACCCACCACCGGCGTGCCGGTTCCGGGTGCAAAGGCAGGATCCAGGCAGTCAATGTCAAAGGTCAGATACGCCGGCTGACTAGCCACCACCGCAAGGACTTGTGCAATGGTTTCCTGTAAGGGCTGGCTGTGCACGGTGGGCGCATCGATCACGGTAAAGCCATGGCTGCTGTCACTGAAGGATCGAATGCCTATTTGTACCGAATGCGATACATCAATCAGCCCTTCGCGTTTGGCTCTCAAAAACATCGAGCCATGATCAAGTCGTTCGCCGTCGTCTTCCCAGGTATCGACGTGCGCGTCGAAATGGACCAGTGCCAGGGGACCGTACTTTTCGGCGTGCGCGCGTAATAGTGGGTAGGTAACAAAGTGATCGCCCCCCAGGGTTACCATTAGGGCGCCACTGTTGATGAGCTTGCGGGCATGGCTGAGCACGGTGTCGACCAGATGTTGTGGATAGCCTGAATCCAGCAGGCAGTCACCATAGTCTGCCACCGCAAGAACTTCCATCGGGTTAATACCAAAGGGGAAAGCTCGGCCGATCAGTTCTGCCAGTTGAACAGAGGCTGCTCTTATGGCCTGAGGACCCAGTCGCGCGCCTGATCTAAAGGTTGTCGCTGAGTCAAAAGGTATGCCGGAAACCACGACGTCCGCACCATCGATATCTTGGGTATAGGTGCGCCGCAAGAATGACAGCTCGCCGGCAAACGTGTTGCCGCCTCGAGCAGGCTGAATAAACCGCTGTCGATTTGGATTGGTTGATGGCATGGCCCTGACCCCTGCTGACATTTAGGCGCCGAGTTTGGACCTGTGGATCCTCTGGGTCAAATGTTCAGCTCACCGATTGTGCAGCTCAGGCAAGGCACCGACTGGCTTGAAGGGTCTCACGGCCTTCAGTCAGCCTTTGCCAAACACCAGCAGCTGATTGTTGGCTGGCATGTCTGTGTCAGACAAGAGGGTAAAACCCTGTTCTTGGGCTAAGGTCTGAAGCGTCTCGACGGCTCGAATCCCGCTGAGAGCATTGCGTGCTTTAAGCCAGGCGTCAAAGGCTGAATTGGATTGCGTGGTAAATGCGCCCCCATAGGTGAAGGGCCCGTAGATACAGAGTTTTCCACCCGTTGGCAAAGTCCTTGCTGCACCGCGAAACAGGAGTGGCAAGTTTATTTCGGGCATGATGTGTAGAACATTGGCCAGGTAAATATGATCTGCTGGCGGGAATTCGGTTTCGGTGACGTCCAGATACAGGGGTGGTCGTACATTGGCTGGCGCCAGCTGTCGAATATTTTCAACTAGCCCTTCATAGTACTCACCTCTATCCGAGGGCTGCCAATCCAAGTGGGGTAGTCCGGATGCCATATATACGGCGTGTTGTCCCGAGCCACTGCCTATTTCCAAGATGCGCGCAGGCACTTGAAAAAGCAACGCGAGTTGGGCCCGGATCGCGGCCTTATTGTTGTCTGCGGGTTGAGAGTAATGAATGAAGTTGCTGATAACCCTGTCCTGTGCTGGTCTACGGATGGTCGGCGACTTGCCAGATGTCGCAGCGATGCGCGGAGTATCAGTCTTTCGGTGCGCTGTAGCCTTCTGCTCTGTCAACTTCCTCGCCGACGAGAAACTTGTCCCGCTGCTGATTCAGATACTTGCGCGCCTCTTTGTCCATCAAATTTAGATGCTTTTCGTTGATCAGCATGGTTTGCAGGTGCTGCCATTCAAGCCAAGCTTGTTCAGAAACATGCTCAAAAATGTTCTGACCAGCGGTGCCAGGAAAGGGTTGCTCCTTGAGACCGGGTAGATCTTTCTTCAATCGACTGCAAAACACGGTTCTACTCATTGCATGGGTCTCCTGGTGCGTTCACGTTCCTCAATCAGAATCGCGTTATTTCACTCGACGAGCTGTCAGCTCGGAAAACATTCGAGTCACTGGTCGAGTCAGACCGATGGTCTGGGGTGCGTTAAGGTCATACCACGTCAGCCCGTCTGGTTCGCCGATGCGGTAATCCAGAGAAGGGCATATTACGTGAATCGGCGTGATATCTAAATGAAAGTGGGTAAATGTATGCCGAAAAGGTGCAATGGGTTGTTCGGCTGCTGGGGTCAAAGACTGTTCTGCCAAGACTCGATCAATCGCATTCGGCTCGGCTTCGGGAAATCCCCACAAGCCGCCCCAAAGGCCCTGAGACGGGCGTTTCTCAAGGAGAAATTCGCCGCTGGCATTCTCAATCAGAAGCATGCAGATTGACCTGACGGGAAGAGGTTGGCGGGTTTTTTTGCCGGGATAAGCCGCAATGGTATTGTGGTTGCGGGCGATACAGATCTCGGCCATGGGGCAGTTGGCGCAATCTGGTCGACTTCGAGTGCAGAGGGTCGCACCCAGATCCATTATCGCTTGCGTATAGTCTGCGACGCGGATCCTCGGGGTCAGACGTTCAGCAAGTGCCCAGAGCTGATTGGCGACCTGGGATTGCCCTGGCCAGCCTGGCACGGCAAAACAACGACTTAGTACGCGCTTGACATTGCCGTCCAGAATCGGTGCTCTGCCACCACAGGCAATGGCGACAATAGCGCCGGCGGTTGACCTGCCGATTCCGGGCAAAGCCATCAGCTGCTCCAGATCAGTAGGAAACTCGCCGTTGAATTCGGCTTTGATCCTGCGCGCCGTTTTGTGCAGGTTGCGGCCTCGAGCGTAATAACCGAGACCGGTCCAGAGATGCAAAACCTCGTCTGTGCTCCCGTCAGCAAGGCGGTCAAGGGTTGGAAAATTCGCCATGAATCGCTCGAAGTAGCCAACCACGGTGGCGACTTGAGTCTGTTGTAACATAATCTCAGACACCCAGACGCGGTAAGGATTTATCTGCTGCTGCCAAGGCAGGTGCTTGCGCCCGTGATGGTCAAACCAGTTGAGAAGTCTTGCGCTGAAATCATCGGTCATTTGTTAAATAGGCCTTTCAAAAGCTTTTTGGCCTTGTCGCGCAGTTCCGGTAGTTCCGACTTAAGCTTTTCTTGACCTTGGCGTTTCAGTTCCTGCTTGAGTAGGTTGGCGACCAGATCCTCGATAGCTTTTTTGCTGGGCTTGCACAAGCTGGCTGGGGAAGCATTGAGGGCGCCGGCACAATGTAATGGCCAATGTAACCCCGCCAGTGGCGGTTTGACGCTGAAGGGGCTGGTGTTGCTCTCCATAAGGCTGATATCCAGGGTGTAGTCCAGCCGGTTCTGCCAATAATTTATGCCGCCGCCACCAACAATTGTCAGAGTTTCTAGTTGAACATTGAGCTGCTGGTTGGCTTCGATCCCGTCATTGAGTGTCAAATTGCCCGTTAAGGACTCAAAGGGCATTCTGTCAGGCCAGTCTTCGATACCGGAGGACTGCCCCCGCAGGCCATCGACAATGCTTGCAATGTTTTTCACGGGACTAACATCCAGGCTCCCTTGTTTGATTCGAAAGCGGTTTGAACCGCTCAAGCTGTCGAGCACCTGGCTCAGCAATTGACCCTCGAACCGCAGACTCGAGTCCAGCTCCAAGCGACCTGTAATCCACTCGAGATCAGTCAGCTGGCTGATATCCATCTCGTTCACAGTGAGCGTTACGATGCTTTTCGGCATTGAGTCGATGGTTTTTTGTGCGGCTAATGTCAGTTTTACCTGGCCTGCATAGCCGCGAGCGGCTGCGTTTACCTGCAGTTGTTGAGAATTGTTGGTGACGGCGAAGTCCAGGTCGGTGAGTTCATAATCTTCATAGCGCAACCGGCCGACTCGCAATTTACCGTCTAGGCGGTATTGTTTCAGCAGGTCAAGGGGCAGAACCTGGCTATCCTTTGGCGGGGCGTCGCCCGTGCTGCTCGGGTCTGCGGCGAGTGCTAAAGGAAGATAATCGCTCAGTGTCAGGTTGTTCAGAGTCAAGTCAAAGCCGGCGAAGGTGGTATCACCCAGGTTTGCATTGATAGCACCATCGATGGCCATGGCATCGAGTTTAGCGCTGAGATCCGTGAGGTGGATGTCAGTAGGCGAGCCGTAAAAATCGGCGGTCAGTTCAAAAGTTTTCAGGACGTCAGGATTACGTGTTTCAACGGCGGGCAACTTTAGGGCAGTCAGCAGCGGTCTGATGGCAAAGGGTTGAATCAGCAGGTTGCCGGTGAAGATGGGGTTGGTATTCAACTGCGTGACTTGGAGGTTGAACCTGGCCGAAAGTGCCGCCAGTCGAAGCTCGCTGTCGATCAGGTCGAGGGTACCCTGTTTCAAGTCAGCGACCCCGTTGAGGGTCAGATCGGTAGTAAGCTCGACCAAGTCTGGCAGTTGAGTTCTGCTATGAATTTGCAGCTGGGTGATCTCATAGCGATCAAGATTTTCATTAAATTGAATCTCGCCGCCACCCTGAACTGATGCAGCCCTGTGCGTCAGCTGATCCTCTGCAACCAGATCGAAGGCAATATGGGTCGCTTCGTCGGTGCGAACTGAACCGGTCGTCAGGGATTTAAGTTGCAGCAAATAGGCAGTGTTTGGCGCTCGGTATTGAAGCGTCGCGCGGCTGATGCTGATGCGACCGACATCGAACTTAACTCTCGATTTGTCCTTGGCACTGGTATCCGCCTCAGAGCGAATCGCTTCAGTTGGCTGCCAGTTGCCTTTGCCATTGCTGTCAACTTCGGCGTTGACGATAAGGCCATCAATAGTCAAGCCGTTGATGGCCAGCTCACCGCCGAACAACAGCGGTAGCAGCTTCAGATCGATCGCCGCCGTCTCCAGTGACAGCAGTCGCTGGTCTCGGCCAGCTGGGCGAACCTCGACGTCAGTGATCTGAATCGCGACCGGCGGCCAGTAACGCCAATTCACGTCCCCCTTGATGTCAAGCTCAAAACCTGTCGCCTGTCGTACGGTAGCCGTGAGTTGAGTTCGGTACAGTTCAGGACTGTCGAGTAGAATCAGGATGGCACCAAAAACCACGATGGGCATCAGGACGAGCAAACCGAGTAGAAATTTCATGCGGGCGCCTTCCATTGCTAAATGTCGTTTCAGTGCTGCTATCGCAGACGTCGAACAATGGTCGAACAACGAAGGAGGACAGGTACGATTCGCAGGCTGCGGTTCCTCAGTTTCGTTCTCGACGTTAGGGGCATTATGCCAGACTCTGCGGATCAGTGTTTAGATCTGTTGTTGTGGGGTCTGTGAAGTTGTTGTGGAGTCTGTGAATCGGCATGCATTGGCGCTTCTGTTGCGACGAATGGCAGATGAGTTTCATGGGGGCTCGCCCGGGTCAGCTTCACTGTGCGCCACGCCCCCCAATTGAGAGATGTGGCAGAGGGTCAAACAGGCGGTTTCGCTGACGCCAGATTATCTGATAATCTCCGTGAAAACTAACGAGGAGTATCTGATGTCTGACATAGGTAGTACTGCGAATCCCTTGCGGGTTGCCATTATTGGTGCGGGTCCAGCCGGTTTCTATACCATCAGTAACTTTCTCAAATACAAGGAGCTGAGTGTCGAGATAGATCTGTATGATCGCTTGCCGACGCCCTATGGTCTGGTCAGGGCGGGGGTTGCGCCGGATCACCAAAAAGATAAGTCGGTGACTCGAGCCTATGCCAAGAGTGCAGAACAGCCCAATGTGCGGTTTTATGGCAATGTTGAATACGGCAAGCATCTGCAGCTGGAGGATTTGCAGGCACATTATCACCAGGTGATCTTCACCAGTGGTGCGCCCACCGATCGTGATTTGGGTATTCCCGGCGAAGCACTTCAAGGTTGTCATTCAGCGACAGACTTCGTTGCGTGGTATAACGGTCATCCGGATTTTGCAGATCATCAATTTGATCTTAGTCAGGAGAGTGTTGCTATCGTCGGCGTTGGTAACGTCGCCATGGATGTCGCGCGTATCTTGTGCAAGTCCTATGCGGAGTTGGCAGAGACCGACATCGCGGACCATGCGTTGGCTGCGCTCAAGGAAAGCCGAGTCAAGCGGGTCTTCCTGCTCGGCCGCCGCGGTCCTGCTCAAGCGGCATTTACCCCGCCAGAGATTAAGGAGCTGGGTGAGTTAGAGGAGGCTGATGTGACGGTACCCGCTGACGAAGCGCGGGTTGATGCAATCAGTCAGCAGTACCTGGCAGACAATCCGGATAAAAACGTTGAGAAGAATATCGGTTTTATCACGGAATATAGTCAGCGAGTCATCACCGGTAAACGTAAATGCCTGACATTGAGGTTCCTGGTTTCTCCGACAGAAGTGATCGGTCACGAAGGACATGTGGCAGGCCTTAAGTTAGCGAAAAACGAAATCTATGCGACCGCAGAGGGTGATATTCGACCGAGGGCGACCGGGTCCGAAGAAGTCCTCGAAGCGGGTCTCGTATTTCGCTCGGTAGGGTATCAGGGCGTTCCGGTCGCAAAAATCCCATTCGATGAAAGGAAAGGTACCATTCGCAATATCGAGGGTCGAGTGGTCGACGAAGCTGGGCAGGCACTGACGGGCTTGTACACGGCGGGTTGGATTAAACGTGGTCCCACAGGGGTCATTGGTACGAACAAGACCTGTGCGCAGGAAACCGTAGCCCGTATGGTCGAGGACCTGGCGGCAGGTCGCTGCTTCAAGCCGGTGGCGCCAGATGTGGCTGCAGCGCGCGCGCTGGTGCAGGAACGCCAGCCCGAAATGGTGACTTATGCCGATTGGCAGAAAATAGATGCTGCCGAGATCGCCAAAGGAGAGGTGCAGCAACGGCCGCGGGTTAAATTCACTCGTATTCGTGACATGCTGGCAATACTCGGTAACTAGGGTCTCGGTAACTAGGGTCTCGGCAACTAGGGTCTCGGCAACTAGGATCGTGGCGGTGCTACCGCCACTCGGGTCTTGGCGTCATAATCGGATAGCGGCGTTCGAACTGGTCGAACAGTCCGCCGAGTTGCGCTAGCGCGCCCAGGTCTCCGTCAAGTCCCAAGGCACCGCTGCTAACCAGTGTCGAGGCCTCAGTCAGACCGAGCATCAGACGCTTGAAATCGAGCGCGCTGACTCTGATGGTGGCAGTCGGCTGGGGGTGCGACCTGTCAGGAAAGGCATGCAGCACCGAATTTTCAATCGTCAGCAAAGTTGTTTCGGCGTCGGTAAATACCAGGTTGATATGTAACACAAGGCCGTCAACCTTTTGACTGTTGAGTCGAACCGCTAACGTCTGAAACAGGTTTGCCAAAGGCATCGCCTTGGCCATACTTTCCGTCGCATCAAAACGTGAGCCACGAGGTAAGCCCTCGCGCAGCTCAAGCGCGCCACAGAGATAAAAGTTCCTCCAGGGTGCTGATTCTGACTGATAGCCCATCTGCTCCAGCGTGTCTGCCAGCAGTGCTCGGCCGGCGAGGTGTTCTGGTTCGGCCATCACCACATGGTTAAGCACTTCGGCGACAAAGCGATAATCGCCGCGTGCAAAATAGTCCTGTGCACGGGCGACGACGGCATCACTGCCGCCCATGAAGTCCAGATAGCGCTTGCCAGCCTCGACGGGTGGCAGCTGGTATAAATGGGCAGGGTTGCCGTCAAAAAAGCCGAGGTATTTCACATAAACAGCGCGAGTATTGTGGTGTACTGTGCCGTAATAGTCGCGGTTATAAAACTCTTTGCCGAGGCTGCTCGGCAGGGTCACCAGTTCTGCTATCTCTTCTTTGGTATAGCCGTGGTTGGCCATGCGCAGTGTCTGATCATGGATGTACTTGTACAGGTCTCGCTGTTTTTTCAGATATTTGACGGCGGCGGCTTGACCCCAAGTCGGCCAGTGATGGCTGGCAAACTGCACCTCTAATTTATCGCCAAACAGATCGATAGTTTCATTGATCTGGGCTGACCAGGCCAACGCATCGCGAACCTGCGCGCCCCGCGGCGTATAGACATTGTGCAGATGATGGGAGGTAATCTCCGACATGCACAGCGCCTTGAATTGGGGAAAATAGAACACCATCTCGGCGGGTGCCTCGGTGCCCATGGTCATTTGAAAGACGATCTCTATGCCGTCAATCGTTCGAGTTTCGCCGGTCTTGCTGATAATGTCGTTGGGGATCACAAAGCCAGTGCTACCCATGGATAAAGCAGCGCCCAAGCCGGTGGTGACAAATCCTACAGGCGATGGCTGCAGCAAATTGCCGTACATGTAGGTCGCTCGACGGCTCATGGCGTTGCCGGCGAGTACATTCTCGGCAAGACTTTCTTTGACGTAATCGACCGGAGCTAGCACTGCAATTTTACCCGACTCTACATCTGCCTGCTCGACGACACCCAACACGCCGGCAAAGTGATCGGCATGACTATGGGTGTGAATCACCGCGACGACCGGGCGCTCCCCTAACTGCTGGTTGGCAAGGGCCAACCCGGCCCGCGATGTTTCTGACGAGGTTAAAGGGTCAATAATGATCCAGCCTGTGTTGCCTTTAATGAGGGTCATATTCGCGATGTCGAATGAGCGAATCTGATAAATACCCTCGACCACTTCAAACAGACCATGGTGCTGAGCGTTAAGCTGTGCTTGCCGCCAGAGCGAGGGATTCACTGTGTCGGGTGCGTCGTCCTTTAGAAAACTGCAGGCTTCCAGGTCATAGGCCGGGCGCTTGAGACGATCGTGGGGAATGGTCATGGGACTCAGTGTCGCGATAAACCCGCGACTGGCGTCAGCAAAGCTCTGCTGGTCTGTAAAGTCCAACTGGGTATAGACGGCCTGATTCGCTCTAATCGTCGTGTTGCTAGCAGGTTTGGCCTGCTTGAGATCATCTGGCAGCGCTGAATAGGTCATGCTTATTTCCCGTGAGTAGTGGCTCTGTCAGCATAGCGGCTTCTCGAGTTCAGGCAAACAGGTTCAAGGTGAGAAATTCTGCGCCAGATGATACCTTCACTGCTTTGGAGTTAAATGAGAAAGTGTCTGCCGTGTTGTACTTGAGTTTACTGGCCGAGACCTTCACTGTCACTGGCCCGATTTTTGTACTGGTCTTGCTGGGTCTGATCCTGAAGCGCCTGGACTTTATCGACGATCAGTTCGTTGTGGTGTCTTCGCGTCTGGTGTTCTCCCTGTGTCTGCCGGTGTTGTTGTTTACGACGATTAGTGACATAGATTTGGCTTCTACGCTCGCACTGAATCTGCTGAGTTTCAGTGGGTTTGGCGCCGCATTGACCTTCGCGATCAGTTGGCTGGTAGCGATCCTGCTGGTTCAGCCCAGGATTGACCGCGGCGTATTTGTGCAGGCGAGCTTTCGCAGCAATCTGGGCGTCGTCGGTCTGGCGCTCTGTGCGAATGCCTATGGCACCGAAGGCCTGGTGCTGGCTTCGCTGCTGATGGCGGTCATGACCATCGTCTACAATATTCTGAGTGTTGTAGTCCTGAGTTATTACAATGCGGCTAGAGCAATTTCCTGGCGTGGAGTTCTGTTTGACATAGCAACAAATCCGTTAATTGTAGCCATTCTCCTGGCTCTGATCGTCAGTGGTCTGCGGCTGCCGATTCCGCTGGTTTTGGAACGCACCGGCGCTTATCTGGGTAGTCTGGCGCTGCCGCTGGCGCTCCTAGGTACGGGTGCGAGCATGAATCTCAGGGCGTTGCGCCACTCATCCAGCGTAACTCTGCTCTGTATCTTGCTAAAAACCCTGCTGTTGCCGTTACTGATCACTTGGCTGGCCTGGCTGCTGGGCTATCGAGACCTGACGCTGGGTGTTTTGTTTTTGCTATTTATGAGCCCCACGGCGACCGCGAGCTTTATTATGGTCAAGTCTATGGGCGGTAATGATGCGTTAGCCGCAAATCTGATCATGACTACAACGCTGGTCTCTTTGGTGACCGGCAGCCTTGGCCTGTTCTTGTTGCGGGTTCTGGCGCTGGCCTGAGAATGCTGCCAAGCGCTCAGTGTCGAGCGATAGGTTTAATCCTGAGTAATAGGTTTAACCCTGAGTAATTGTGGTTGAACTTGGCGGGCGTTCAGGTGAGACTGGCGCTGGCGAATTCGTAGATTTGATCAATTGCTTGAGGAGTAGACAATGACAGTAAAAGTAGGTGACAAGGTCCCAGCCGCTACCATGAAGATGATGGGTGAAAAGGGTCCGCGGGATATCACGACAGCCGAGCTGTTTGATGGCAAGAAAGTCGTATTGTTTGCAGTGCCGGGCGCCTTCACGCCGACTTGTAGCGCGGCGCATTTGCCGGGCTTCGTGGTCAATGCCGACAAGATCAAAGCCAAGGGTGTTGATGCTATCGTCTGTGTCTCAGTCAATGACGCATTTGTCATGGACGCTTGGGCAAAAGATAAGAATGCGGAAGAAATTCTGATGGTCGGTGACGGCAATGGAGACTTCACCGAGGCGATGGGTTTAGTGTTGGATGGTTCCGGTTTTGGGCTTGGCAAGCGCTCGCAGCGTTACGCCATGATTGTCGAAGATGGTGTGATTACAACCCTGAACGTCGAGAAAGGCCCGACTTTTGAACTGAGCTCAGCAGAAAAAATTCTCGAGGCCCTATAGTCAGAGAACAGTAGTCAGAGAACAGTTGTCAGAGAACAGTAGTTCGAGAAGGGTAATTTGAGAAGGGTAATTCGAGCTGTCAGGTTGACAAGAATAGCGCGAAAAAACAGCAGTGAAGGCGCTGGACCTTAAAGATTGACCAGCTCGCGCAGAATACTTGAATAGGATTGGTCGGCGCTAGCCGCCGCCAGCTACAATGCCCGGATTGCAATCGCAGACGGGCATTTTTTTTTGGAGTTACTTATCGAACCCTGGGTGCTGTGGACCCTCCTTGCTGCGGTGATGCAGTCAGTGCGAACTGCCGGCCAAAAGGTGCTGGTAGCAGATATCTCAGCAGTTTCAGCAACTCTGGTCCGCTATCTTTTTGGCTTGCCGTTTGCGCTCCTCTATCTCGGCTGGCTTTCCAGTCGGCGGCAGTGGCAGTTACCTGAGCTCAATCTGGATTTCCTGGTGTGTGGACTGCTGGCCGGGATTATGCAGATTATCGCGACGGTTCTTCTGATTCAGTTATTTACGTTAAGAAATTTCGCTGTAGGTAGTACCTTCGTTCGAACGGAGATAGTGCTGACGGCACTAATCGGATTTTGGTGGTTCGATGAGCGGGTCTCGCTGTTTGGCTGGTTCGCCATCCTGGTATGCGTCGGTGGGCTGATGTTGATCAGCCTCGCAAAAACCGGATTAATCAACAGCCTGTGGAACCGCGCAGCAGTCTATGGTCTGGGTTCCGGTCTGTGCTTTGCGTTGACCTCGCTGTTGCTGCGCAGAGCGAGTTTGTCTCTAGAATTAGACGACCCTATGTTCAGCGCTGCTGTAACGCTGGTATACATGGTTGTGCTGCAAACCCTGCTGACGGTGCTCTGGGTTGGCGCGCGACAGCCCCAGGAATTTACCGTGATAGCTCATAAATGGCGGCCCTGTCTGTTTGTTGGTGCCTCGGCAGTGGCCGGATCTATTGGATGGTTTACTGCGATGACGCTCGAATTGGCAGCCTATGTGAAGACTCTGGGGCAGATCGAGTTTCTTATCAGCCTGTTGATCGCAGTGTATCTCTTCAAGGAGAGACCTTCGCGGTTAGAGTTGCTGGGCATGTTGCTGATTGTCGGTGGCGCCGTGGGCATACTGCTGGCCTGACCAGCCTCAGGTCAGCAGTGAAGAACAACGTTCGAGCTCAAGCGCAGACGCAATAACAGGTTCGGCAGTGGGCCAGTGTCGAGCCTCAGCGGAACTTTTCTACGAGGAGCGTCAATTCGTCAAGGCGAGTGAGCACCTGGTCTGGGGTACCCTGGGGTAGCCCAAAAATCAGCTCGGTAAATCCCTGATCAATCCTGCCGGCCAACTGGTCTGGATCAGTAGGCGCGCCAAATAAGGCGAGCGTGACTGAGTCGAATGCCCGGCCGCGTTTGTCGCAGGCTGCCCTCAGATTTTCCATACCGCCATGACCGGCACCGCCAATAGGCATCCAGCCGTCGCAATATTCAGCGACTCGATCGAATACCCATTTTGAATTAGCACCCATCCATACAGGTGGGCCGCCGGCCTGAACGGGCTTAGGCCAGGACCAGATAGGGTCGAAGTTGACGAACTCGCCGTGATACTCGGCCTCATCCTGAGTCCAAATCGCTCTCATCGCCAGAATCTTGTCGCGAACAATTTTCCAGCGGTGTTGGTAGCTGGCCCCATGATTTGCCATCTCCTCTACGTTCCAGCCGGCGCCAATGCCAAGTACAAACCGACCCTGTGACAGCACATCGAGGGAGGCGCACTCTTTAGCCAAAATAATCGGATCCCGTTCGATGACGAGGCAAATGCCGGTTCCCAGTTTGATTCGGCGGGTCACAGCGGCGGCGGCTGCCAGCGCGGTAAAAGGGTCATGGGTTCGCCAGTACCACTCGGGAAGTGCTGTACCGCCTGGGAACGGCGTTGTGCGGGCGACAGGAATATGGGTGTGCTCGGGGAAAAACAGAGAATCCAGCCCCCGCTCCTCAACAGCTTGAGCAAGCGCAATGGGCTGAAGCGTTTGGTCGGTAGGAAAAATTTGGACGCCAAAGTTAGCCATACGGGTGGTCCTTGAGAAGAATAAAAGCCAGTCTACTCCGGATTTTATTAGGGGCCAATGGCCGTGAGCCGGGGGTTTGTTGCAAGCTGGTTACTGACAGGCGCTGGCTCACTGGTCTCAAGCCGGGCTGCGAGAGGAGTCTTCGGTGTCACTCGTCGCGCAGCGCGTCAATGAGATCCTGGTGCTGTTGCCAAATATGGTCTTTGAGTCTTTCGCGAGCGCGGAAAGCGGTTCGATCGAAATGTACAGGGCTCAGTGCCAACGCTTCGCACACTACCGACTTGGTCTCCTCAAGCAGATAGGATCGGCGGAGTATCTCTCGGTCTCTTTCAACCCTCATTGTTCCAACCAAGTCGAACAGTAAGTGCCGTCTCTCTCCGTCCAAAATGCTTTGTTGGGTATCAACCGAATCCACCTGTTCCTGCAACTCATCAAAGCATCCACTCCGATTAATCCATTGCCGCAGCCAGCTAAAATAAGTGAACTTAGTCGTCTGATAGACAAAACTGTCAAGCGATTCAGGTTGATTGATGCCAGTGTCTCGAAGCCGTAGCAAAATCGTCAGCAGCGTATCGTGAGTAATATCCTCGGCGCGCCAAGTATCGCGGGTGTAATGCAACACTTGGCGTTTAACCCTTGCGTAGTAACGATGCAGGAGTTCCTTCTCCAGGGACCTATCACCTTTTCGAATACCAGCCACCAGCGAGGTAGAACAGATTCCAGCTGAGTTCCTCTGGCGGTGTGAGAGAGTGGCTGAGCAGCCAGGGGCCTGGCGAAGCCCTGCTGAGTTTGAATCTACTGAGTTTGAATCTGTTGATATCTGGCTGGTCATCGAATCCTATTGGTCACGGAGGTGCTGAACATTATTTAGACAGTTTTGTTATCACAGGACAATCAGCCAAAAGTTTAGATCTTGCCTGTATTGCCTAAACCTTTGGCTTGATCGAACGCTAAAGCCTAGTCTTTTATTGATCTGTTGCAGTCGAGAGCCAGGGATAAGCGCTTATGCTAAAAACCCTGCAAGATGAAATTCATGATGCGTAGTCTGATCTGGCCTCTTAGTGATGCGTTGGAAGGCTGTGCAGGTCTCGTCTTCGATAACGCTTTGCTAGGACATTATCAACTATGCCAATACAGCTATGCCAAAGTTGACATTTTATGGCGCTGCCCAGGAGGTGACCGGGTCCTGTCATCTGCTTGAATCCAAGGGTGAGTACGGGTTTCTACTGGACTGTGGCCTGCATCAAGGGGGCGACGATATTCGGCGCATCCGATCAGAAAAATTCAAGTTTGCCCCGGCCAAGCTGGACGCTGTCATTCTCTCTCACGCGCACCTAGATCATTCTGGATTATTGCCAAAGCTGGTGCGTCAGGGATTTGCGGGTGCAATCTTCTGCGCAGCAGCCACCGTGGATCTTTTGGCGATTCTGTTGCGGGATGCCCACGGCTTGTATCGGCGGGATCTTGACCAGGAAAATTTGCGCCGGGCTCGACGGGGTCAAAAACCTGTTGAACCAAGCTATGACGAGCGTGATGTTGACCGAGTGTTAGCGCTGTGCGTGGCGACAGAATACGGCCAAAGGTTATCGCTGAACAAATCGGTCACTCTGACGTTTCATGATGCGGGACATATACTGGGTTCGGCCATCGTTGAGCTCATAGTCGTCGAGGCGGGTAAGACAAAAACGTTGGTTTTTTCGGGCGACCTTGGCAATAGTGACTCGGTGTTAATGCGATC
>Ga0255779_1001351_pt1 | contig 27991 bp, 35 predicted proteins | sample 011ome_21_FD_179977 | JGI IMG/M metagenome (GOLD analysis project Ga0255779, IMG submission 179977) | Coastal salt marsh microbial communities from the Groves Creek Marsh, Skidaway Island, Georgia - 011508AT metaG (version 2) | ecosystem: Environmental > Aquatic > Marine > Intertidal zone > Salt...
ATAAGTACAACAGTAATAGCCTCACGGTGAACGCACTTCAAAAGGTCGCACAAGAGTTGAAGAATGTAAGAGTTCAAGAACAAAAGGCTGCGAACAAGAAGACCTTGATGGAATACTTGGAAACTGCGAATATTTCTAAAAATACTAAGGCCAATATTGAGAAACGTTTCAACGCAAACCAGGCAAATCTCAAGTCACTTCAATCTGAAGTTAATAAGATGATCCGAGATGCCCAAAATGCGAAGCTCGCCAATAATAAAGCAAAGTTCACCTCAAATGTGAAGGGATCAATCCTATCAAATACGAATAAGAATGCATTCATTCGTAGATTGAATGCTGAAAATGTCAACATCACCGCCTTGCGAAGTGAGTTGAACGCAATGGTCACAAAAATGATTGAGACACAGCGTGGCAAAGATCGTGATGAACTTGAGGAGTATATGAAGACTCAGGGATTGTCACCAGAAAATCAAAAAGTGGTTCTCAACATGTTTAATGTAGATAACACAGTTGCTTTGACAAATCTCAAACAAGAAGCGAATGCTATCCTCGCGTCACGCATCCAACAAAAGAGAAACGCCAATACAGGCATACTGACAAACCATGGGTCACAACTTGGCCTCACCAACCAGGAAATAAAGAACCTTACGAACAAGTTGAAGAGTGAAAAGTTGGAGTCATTGATGAATGAAGCGAATGCTATCGCCAAGAAGAAGGCTCAAAATAAGAAGAACGCACTCAAACGTGCGAAGTCAGACTACATAAATAAGCTTGGTCTAAATGCCAACAACAAACGAAACATCTTGAGTCAAAATCTCAACTTCAATGCTACAAAGAATTTGGCAAATCAAAGACTTCAAAATAAGATTGCTGAAAAGCGAGCTAAAAATTTGACAAAGTTGGGATTGCATCTCAATAAGCTCAATCTCAACAATGGGGAGAAGCGAAAGTTCTTTAACAATTTCAATAGAAATGTCAATTTGAATACTATTATGGAGAATGCCTCAAACTTTGAAGCTCAAAAGAAGGCTGGTATCAAGGCTGGACAACTTGCGAACCTAAAACAGTTCTTGAATGAACAAGGTCTCAATGCGGGTGAGCAAAGACCATTCCTCAATAAACTCAACAAAAACCAAGATGATCTCGCAGCTCTCAAGGTTGAAGCTATAAAGTTTGCGAACCAAAAGTTCGCGAATTTGAAAGCTCAAAAACGAGGTGAACTTGTGAATGTTCTCAAAAATTTGAGTAACCTCACCCAAAACAATATAAATGGTATTCTCAAAAACTTTGATAACACCAATGTCAATGTGGGTGTTCTCTCAAATAGAGCCAAAGAAATAAACAAGTCAAGAAAAAATGAAAAATACGCTCAAAGTGAAGAAGAGTTTTATGATTACCTCAACACTCTCCAAAACCTCACACCCAAAAACAAGACTGAGATTACTTCAAAATTGAGTGGATACTTTACAAATTGGAATTCCATAAAACAGTTGGCAACTAATACAGCTGTTAGACGAGCTGAAGAGAGACGAGATGCCGAGAAGGCCAATCTCAACAACTACATGTCAAATATGGGTTTCAATAATAATTCAAAGAGAATATTCTTCAAAAATCTCGATGATGGTAAAAATCTGAAGATGGTAAAAAACGATGCTGCGGCGTATAAAAAAGACTTGAATGCCAAGCGCAAGGCTACGGCTCGTAAGGGATTTTCAAACTTATTGGATACCCTCTACCTCAACCAACCAGATCGAAACGCGTTATTGGAACAATTCAACGATAATACAACCGGTCTCAACCAACTTCAAAACAATGCCCGAGAGAGAGAAGCAAAGACGATTGAGAGAAATAGAGGTACATTGAGTTTGTACCTCGCGGACGAATTGAAGCTCAATACTCCAGATGTCAACCTCTTATTGAAGAACTATAATGCTGAACCAAGAAGTCTCAATACTCTCCGAAATAGAGGAAGACAATTGAAGAACGCGCGAAATGAAGAGGAGCGTCAGGAGATTCGGAGACAGATTAAGGAATATCTCAATGGTCTCAATTTATTGAACAATAAGAACAAACAGAATATCATACAAAAGAATCTTCCATATAACAACGCCAAAGCTGAAGGTAACAAAGTCCAGGAGTTCAAGCGAGTTGCGAAGAGGGGTGCGGAACGCAACACCCTCGCGAACGCCATCAAGAATCTTCCCAACAATGACCAAACGGTTTTACTCAATAAGTTCAACACGCGAAATGTCACTCTAAACTCTATGTTAAATGAAGCGAAGGATCTCAAGGTGAAGAGGATCGCCGAGAAACGAGCTCGTAATAGAACCGAACTCTACAACGCACTCAACGGTCTCAATATGAATGTCTCTGATAGAAACGCAATTATGGACAAGTTCAACAAGTCAAATGTGGAAGTAAATGCTCTCAAAAATGAAGCTGTAAAATTGAGAAACAAGAGGATTGCTCAAAAGAGATCTCAAAATCGTAGCGAGCTTGAGGCTATTCTGAATGAGACAAACTTGAATGCCTCAAATAAGACACGCATTCTCAATATGTTTAACGCGAACAAGAATACCACTTTGACATCCTTGAGAGCCACCATTGAGCAACTTTCAAACCAGCGACGCGTTGAAAAGCGCATCGCCACTCGATTGGAAGTTGAAAGGTATCTCCAGAAGGTTGGCCTCTCCAATGCGAATACTAAAATAGTTCTCAATAAGTTTAATGCCGACGATAGAATTTCGTTGAAAGATGCTAGTAACGAAGCGAATGCAATTCTCGTTCAACGGGTGATGGAAAAGATGGCAGAAAACAGAGAGAACCTCGTACAACATATGAATGGTCTCAATATAACGAACGCTAACCGAACCGCCATTCTCAAAAACTTTGATAGTGAAGTGGCGAATTTGAACAGTCTCAAGAATCGGGCAACTGCATTGAACACCGCAATCAAGGCCAAGGCCGCGCAACGCCAAGAACTCTCAAACTACATCAATAGTTTGGGTATCAATGGTAAGGCGCTCCTCAATAAGTTTAATAGTGGACGATCATCACTTAACAGTCTCAAGAAGGACGCGGACAAGACAAAGGCACTGGTGAATGCACAAACTATCGCTACGAAGAAGGCTGAACTTGTGACTTTTATGAAAAACTTTAACATACCACAGTCAAATAAGAACTCATTTGTGAATACAGTGGGTCTCAATACAAACCTAAATACAATCAAACGAGGTGTCAAAGAACTTAATGCAGTCATCAAGAATAGAAAGGAACAAGAGGCCAGGAATAGAGATGATTTCTCGGTGTTCCTGAATGGCCTTGAACTCACAAATAAGGAGAAGGGTGATCTCCTCAAGAACTATAATGCAGGTAAGACCAATAAGGACGCCATCAGAAATCGTGCGCTCTCTATAAATGCCGCTGTCAAGGCAAAGGCTGCGCAACGTCAAGAACTCTCAAACTATATCAATGGTTTGGGTATCAATGGGAAGGCGCTCCTCAATAAGTTCAACGGTGGGCGCTCAACCCTAGACAAACTCAAGAAGGAGGCGGACAAAGCGAAAGCACTTCTGAATGCCAAGGCTGTCAACGCGAAGAAGGATGATCTTCGTGTGTATATGAAAAACACAAGATTACCAAACACCAACAAACAATCATTCCTCAATCGCGTTGACGTCAATGCGAATATGAATGTGATCAAACGAGAAATCAAGGAACTTAATAAAGTCTTCAAGTCGCGTAATGATGAATTTGCACGCAAGAAGTCAGAACTTAGTGTGTACCTCAATGGCCTCAATAACTTGACTTCGAATCAAAGAACAATCCTATTGAAAAAGGTGACCAACGCAAATACCAATATTCAATCTCTAAAGAATGAGGGTAATGCATTGAACAAGGGAGCTAAGAATAAACGCGCCGCCCAAGCAGCTGCGGAGGAGGAGAAGAAGCGCCAAGAGGCAGAAGCCAAGAGACTTCAAGATGAAAAGAAACTTGAAAAACATCTATTGAGTCTCAAGCACCTCACGAGTAAAGAGATGGAAGGATATATGTCCGATTTCAAAAATGGTGAGGCTCTCATTGATAATTTGATCGCGGTATCAAAAGCGAAGAATACCGACAACGAGAAGGACAAGGATGCTCTACGAAACTATGTGAGAAGGGCGACCATTCCACAAACCAAGAAGGATGTATACCTCAAACAACTCAACGTACCTCACGTGAATGTAACACCAATCAAGGGTCTCGTGAATGCGAATACTGTGGCACAAAAAGTGGCACTTGAAAAGTCGATAAGGAATGCTGAAGCAAAGCTCAAAAGGGTTTCAGATATTACAGCGAATGAACGCGGTAGTTTCAAGATAAGACTCCAAAAAGAACCCATCAGTGATGTCCTTGGAGAAGCAGAAAAACTCAGTTCAAATAGAAAAAGTGCGAGAGCGGCTAAGAATAAAATGACAAAGAACGTTGCGGAGTCTTTGCGAGTTTTAACAACACTTACTCGCGAGAATCGCAAAAGATTTATGAATAGACTTCCACAGAATGGAGCTCAAAAGGTTGTTACGAATGCGGTAGCCCTCAATAGTGAGAGGAAGAATGCCATAAGGAAGGTGGAGAGTAATAAGAAGATTGAAGAAGAGAAACGTCGTTTAGAAGAAGAAGCTCAAAAGAGACGAAATATTGAAGAAGCGCGTTTAAAACAGGTCAGAGATCAGAAAATCAAGAATGTTGCGAGCACACTCCAAGGTTTGACCTCCCTCGAGAGAGAGAACCGAAAAAGATTTATGGATAGACTCGCCACAAATGGTGCTAATAAGGTTCTGGCTAACGCCGTGGTTCTCAACAAACAGAGGAAGAATGCGACCAAACGAGACCCACTCCTCAAAAGAATTGAGCGCAATGTCCCTCGTGAAACTAACTTTGCGCAGGCGCGTATGAAATGGACGGCAGCTATTAAGGGTGCCAAAGATGATAAAGAACTCACAAAGATTGAGAAACTCTTGAACGACAAATTGAAGCTCAAGGCTCGTACTGAGAGTGAAGTTACAAATCTTCCATCAAAGCAAAAACCACAATATCTCCAAAACATTATGGCATACAGAAATGATTTGGCGAATAGAACCCAAAAGTTGAACCAACTCATCAAGACAAAGCGTGAAACCAAAAATAAGGCGACCAAAGAGGTTGCTCAAAAGCTTCAGTCACTGACTAAACTTGAGCGCGCAAACCGAACGCGTTTTATGAATAGGGTGGTGCGAGGTGAAAATGCTAATAAAGTCATCGCCAACGCGGATAAGTTACAACGCAATCGTTTAGCTGCGGATCGTGTGAAGCAGCAAAAGGCGGAGCAGGACAAGAAGGCGCTTGAGGACAAAAGACGTCGCGAAGAAGAGGAAAAGAAACGGGCGGATCAAGAAAAAGCCAAGCGGGACAAGTTGAGAGGTGATACAGCGAAGATGCTCCAAGGTATGAGTGGTCTCGAGAGAAAGAACCGTCGGGAGTTTATGCAGAGACTAGAGCGTGGTAATGATCCCGCGACAGTCATCTCTAATGCCAGAGCTCGTGATGCCGCAAAGGGTTTCACGTTCAACAAGAGACCTAGTGGTCAGATTAAAACTATGACGGCAGCCAATCGATTTGGTACCTCAATGAAGAATCGTTCTACAACTGGTAAGTCTTTGAAACAAAAAGAGGCGGATAATATCCGTAAGCGTAGAGAAGCTCAACAGAGGCAGCGTGCGAAGTCCAAATCTGGGCGCCGACGATAATTTTTCTCCACCCAAAGTAAATGAAGATCAAAGTTATCATCCCAATCAGCAACGCTGGTATCCTCAGTGCACATGGATACTCCGATGTGCGTGAGAAGTCCGAGCTTGCGAGACATCGCGCACTCGCGAAGGTTATCCGCGCGGGTGAGCCACCCCTTGGTCTCTTCCGCCGTCTTAATGTACTCATGATCCTATTCAAGCGCACAGACCCCAAGTTGTCCAAGCTTTTCAAGAAGGATCGTGACTGGGTCAAAGAAAAATATATGTAAATACAAATGTCTATACTCTACAGACGATTACGAATCCGTGAACCAACACCCGAACCAGAACCTATCCGTGAGCCAACGCCAGAGCCAGAACCCGAACCCGTTCCCCAACCAGAAAAGAAAGGTACATTGGGTTACATACTCATGGGTATCATGTGTTTGATATTAAAGATATAAAGCGATTTTCATGTAATGGAAAATTGTGATGTATGTTGTGAAAAGTTCAACAAAATAAATCACAAAAAGGTTGAATGCCCCTTCTGTGATTTAGTGAGCTGTCGCGCGTGTTCCTCAAGGTATCTGTTGTCCACATCGGATGACCCCCACTGTATGGGGTGTAAGAACCTGTGGAATCGTGAGTTTGTAGATACCTGGTGTACACGATACTTCCGTAATACCGAACTTCGTCGTCACAGAGAGACTATCCTTTTTGAGCGGGAAAAGGCGAGAATGCCTGAGACTCAACCCGAAGTTGAGAGAATTAGGTCCATACGAAAACTGTACATAATCATTAATGAACAGAGGCGCAAGCTCATAGACCTGCACCAAAAGTATCACATTTATGTACCGGTGTCTTCAAATACAGCATTACCGGATGAAATTGTAGAGTTTCGCGCGCTTATGGAGGAAAGTTATCGGGAACTTGAGCGTCTTCGTGGTGAAGGTGAAGTTGTTGATGGTGTGGAACCCAAAAAGTTTGTTCGTAAATGTCCAACCGAGGAATGTAAAGGTTTTATGAACGAGGATTGGTTTTGTGGTCTCTGTGACCACCATTTCTGTGAAAAGTGTAACGAACAAATGTGTGATGATCACACATGTGACCCAGATGCCGTGAAGACTATGGAGCTTCTTAAGAAAGACACAAAAGGGTGTCCAAAATGTGGAACTATGATACATAAATTGAGTGGGTGTGCACAGATGTGGTGTCCAGATTGTCACACTGCATTTGACTGGCGAACGGGGCATATCGAGACTGGTCGAATACACAATCCACATTATATGGAGTTTAAGAGATCTCGTATATCATCGAGGGAACATGGAGACATTCCATGTGGTGGAGTTCCAACATTTAGGGAATTGAGGGAAGCCCACGTTCCAGATGATGTCATGCGATTTGCAATGGTCGTATATCATCTCGACCGAGACCTCATATACAGATATGGCGATATATATGACGGGGACAATCAATATCTTCGCGTAGCTTATATGCTTAATGAACTTAATGAAGTAAATATGCGGAAAGAATTACAGCGACGAGATAAACAAAGGGAGAGACATCGAGACATCAATAATATTTATAGAATGCTCATAGATACTGGTGGAGATCTCCTTAGACAATATCTCGTTGAGCCAGAGAGAAAAGATGAAATAATAGATGTTGGTTTAAAATTGATTGAGTATGGGAACACGGTAATGGATACAATCCGAAAAAGATACAATTGTATACTACCCAAAAAAATTAATGTGTACTAAGATTAAGATGATGTTACTTGTATTATGTCTCGCATTATTGGTCATATACTTAGTACCACGGTACCAGGAACCACGTGTTATACCTGATTTTTTATCCAGTGACGAAAGAAATCACATCATGAAGAAGGCTGAAAAGAAGTTGAATATCTCAACTATCGCAGTCGATGGAAAGGTCAACCGAGACATACGTGTCAGTGAAACCGCATGGCTTGAATTGGATGATCCAATCGTAAGACGGGTGGCTGAAAGATGTGTATCACTCACTGACAGACCACTTGGAAATTGTGAAAGTCTCCAAGTTCTTCGATACAAACAAGGTGGTCATTATAAACCACACCAAGATACCTTTGATGACATGAAGGGAAACAAACGAATGTATACAATTATATTAGCACTCAACGATGACTATGAAGAAGGTGAGACCGAATTTCCCAATTTGAAGAAGAAGTACAAGTTGAAAGCTGGGGATGCTCTCTTTTTTCATACATTGGACAACTACGAGTTAAAAACGTCCAAGGCTTTACACGGGGGTCGCCCTGTAAAGTCTGGTGAAAAGTGGATTTGTAATTTGTGGGTGCACAAGTACCCTTATAATTGATCAGCAACACGTTGTCTATTTATCATGTGAAGGTCTTCAACATCCTTCTTGTTTTGGCCGATATATGGAACAGCATATCCCTCGTCACACATCCATTTATTTACATTCGTCCATTGACCACCCTCGGAGACCCAGACCTCTGCGAGGATGCGCCCAAACTTACCACGAGAATCCTTTTCTGGACATCTCAGTTCAATCTCAATATCATCCTTCTCCGACGCCACGGCCTTCATACACCACTCCTTAAGTTTCGCCTTGGAGAGGAGACCATACTTCTTCTCTTCCGCATCTGATGTACGTGACTCGGGGGTATCGATACCTAGAAGACGTACACGCTGACGGGTACAGACATCAAATCCAAGGTCAAGGGTGACATCAATGGTGTCACCATCGACGACTTTTTCGAGAGACGACACACGGTACACAAATTCACAGGTGGGCTGGGCGTATGTGGTCATATAGTATAGGTTGAGATTATTTGTAACCTAAGTTGACAAAACAATCAACATTATACATGATATCCTTGGAAGACGGTATACAAGGACTTGACCTATGGAAAAACTTCAATGCTGATTTCAAAAAAATTATTCCCGGAAGCCGGAACCAAAATATGCCACAGGAGTTATCCGAATGTCTTTCAATACTCATAGCGCGTCAGATTCCACGTTATGAGTCTTTAGTGTGGAGTAAAGGTGTAAAAAACGTCAGTGGTGACGCACATATACCCGCATCACGGATCTGTGTATCTACTAAATCTCTGAAGACCAAAGTCAAGCTACATATAAAACCAGATGAGAATACTATGACGAGGGTAGAAATCAAGTGTTTTACTTCTGACGGTCCAATCAGTTTTGGTCCGAAAGAAGCATGGGACGTGTTACTTATTCTCGACGCATGTGACTATATAGGTTATAATTTTGCATTATACGAAATCCCAATGAAAAATGACTCTTCTGAGTGGAGCGTGCTTCAACTCAATAAATCACAGACGTTTGCGCATCAGTGTGAAGAGGGGCGTCGCCCACGATTGTCATTCGGTGAACTCCGGACTCAACTAGGGGAGAATTGTAAGCTCTTGTGGTCAGGTGACATACGAGACTTGCTTAAAAAGTAGGTAGCATTTGTATTAAATGAAACGACGCTTTATTGATTTGTTTGCTGGAACTGGTGCATTTACGCGCGCACTTGAAAACACTGGTAAATATGAATGTGTATTTGCGAATGATTTCGACACGTCATCAAAGGGTATATATACAATGAATCATGAAAGTCCATTTAGATTGGGTGATCTGAATGATATACCTGTGACTGAGATACCAGAACACGATTTATTATGCGGTGGGTTTCCATGTCAGCCATTCAGTATTGCGGGGGATCAAAAGGGTTTTGAAGACTCGAGATCAAATGTTTTTTGGAAAATAATTGAGATTTTGAAATATCACAAACCCCAAAATATAATTCTAGAAAACGTAAAAAACTTAACATCTCACGACAAGGGTAATACATTTAAGATAATTCAAGATGCTCTCCAAGAGTGTGGTTATTTCATCAAGTATGCGATTCTGGATACTTCAAAAGTTTCATGCGTTCCTCAACACAGAGAGCGTATATACATGGTTGGTTTTAGAGACAAGGAATCTTATGATCGATTTAATTTCGATGTACCTACCATTCAAAAGGGTAATATATCAGACTTCATTGAATCTGATATCCCAGATAAATATTATTATTCCGACAAGTACAAAGTGTTTGATATGATTCAGTCTAACGTACACAAAAATATAAGTGACAATGTCATCTATCAATATAGACGATACTATGTTCGTGAAAATAAAAGTAACTGTTGTCCAACCCTTACCGCAAACATGGGTAGCGGTGGGCATAACGTCCCCATCATAAAGGATAATGTGGGTATACGAAAACTCACACCTCGTGAATGTTTTAATCTACAAGGATTTCCAACGGATTACAAGCTACCAAATCTTTCTGATTCAGCTCTGTACAAATTAGCGGGTAATGCAGTTTCTGTCCCTGTAATTACATTTGTCTCTGAAAAGTTGTGTGCATCATTAGATTAAAAGAAAGCATCGTAGTTTGACTATGATTGACGTACGAGCATTAGCTGAGCAGATATATTCTCAACTGGGAGCTGGGTACAGCGAGAGAGTATACCATAACGCGATGGAAGTCCTTCTAAGACGTGAAGGTATCCCGTATGAATCTGAGCGTATTGTCCCCATTCCATTTGAGGGACACGTCATTGGTAACTTGAGAGCGGACATTATCGTAAATAATGAAACTGTTCTCGAGTTCAAAACAATTAAGACACTCAATGATGCGGCGGAGTTGCAGGCGCATAACTATCTTCGTCTGATGTCACTGAAGACTGCGTATCTGATAAATTATCCTCCGTTTCCTCATCGGGAAGTGGAGGTTCGTAAGATTGTAATAGAACCATAAATGGAAATAACTTTGCCAATGTGGCGTGAAACTTCTTTGTTTCTCTGTAGTGCTTCTCAGGATCTTTGATACCCTCGGTTAAAAGTTCTCGCGCAATATCCATATGATATTTGGCTTCATTGAGTACAAATTGTGTGTACTCATCCATTATTCAGAGATGTACCAGCATCTTTAAGTACACATCGTACATTGTATACGTCGCTCAAAACACGTGAGGCATACAAAGTGTATACATTTCCTAAACTTTACACAATCTCGTATCTCATGACATGCGACACACTCACACTCTTCAAACTCTAAGATTTCATTTTTGAATCTCCAAAAACAAGAACTACACACTTTTAGTCTCGGGTCCTTCTTTTTGTGACAGACAGCGAAGTTTGGACATTCCATATATAATTAACTTAGTACGTCTTTATATAGTTAAAAATCCAATGTTATACAATTTAAGCTTATTTTCATAATCGATACTAAAATCAAATATATTTGTGGCGCCCACATCAACGTCTATTACATTTATTTTTGTTTCATACTGTACTCTATTTTCGAGTGTGGAACGTATAAGAGACTCCACAAATTGTTTTGGGTTATTTATATTTTCTTGATATACTCGATCCATTTTCAACTTAATACACGTGACTTGGTATGGTTTTTTAGCTAGGAATGGTGTCATTGGGTATTGTTCCTGTGTTCCACCGTCGACGTATGTCTTGCCGTCATATTTACCACATGAAAATATAAGAGGTATAGCTATACTCATACACACCGCATCGATTACTTTCATTTTGGGGTGTGTATCTTTTGAGAAATATTCAGTTGTTGAAGAATTTAAACAATACGCGGAAATATATATTTTCATATCCAGTTCTTCAAATGTTGGGTCACACCCACACACTTCAACGAGTTTATCCCGAATGGGTTCCAAATCTACAAAACCAAATTTGTTAAAGAAGGAGCCTATGCGTAATTTAACAAACTCGGGGATATTCAACGACAATGAGATATTTAATATTTCATCAATAGACATCCCCAGTGCTAACATAAGAGCTAGGATTGAACCCGCGGATGACCCAGATATTTCCTCGACATCAACAAGTTGGGATTCAAGTGCTTTTAGAGTCCCGATCATAGAATATATACCCATGGATGCTGGACCTAAAATAAGGTACTTCATTCTCCTACTTAATAGAATTGAGGAAATTGACGTCGCAAAAGCGCGAACACAACCGCGAACACAATCGCGTGTGTCAACGCAGCTTGCACACTGGTTTGACCGGATCGGAGAACCCCGCCAGAACCTGGGGGGATTGTCAAGAGGAGACCTGGACTGAGCGCCAAGAAGAGTCCGGTCGTCACAATCAAATCGGTCTTCGTGAGTACGAGACCCATCGCCTTGGCGATAAGACTGTACACGAGGAAGAACACAAGCGCGTGAAACATAGTGGCCATTTGAGAGGTCTGCCCATTGAGGAACTTGAGTTTGCGCCCGTCGGTGGTCAAGAGAACACCCGGGCTGAGTGCGAAAAAAAGGGACGCTGGAATAGCAACTTTTTGGGCGGTAATATCGGGGAGCATTGTTAATATACTGTTACATATTTTTCACCAGTGTGATCTGCTACGAATCTAACCCAATGGTCGAATGTTGCGCCAACCATAATTTCGGTTGACATACCTACATCATCTATGTAATCTTGGACGTGACGCCAGATATAAGAGAGGTGGTGTTCATACGGAATCCACACGTAATCGCAGTCATCATACTGTTCGTTATAACAGAACTCCGCAAAATCTGAAAAATCACATTCGGTCAAAAGTGAGTGTTCCAAGTATGCATCTCTGAGAAGACCTTGAATTAAATCCCACAGCGCCCATAGTTCACCTGAGTACTTGATTTGCCAATCCTCAATACTGAGATGAAGTTCATCATCAACCTCCTCCTCGTCACTTGGGATAACATCGTATCCCGCAGTCGCTTCGTATACGTACTGACTCCAAACCATTGGTATTACTTATCTTCTTCTTGGACTTTCTCTTTTATCCCAGTTAACGAAATCGAAGTTGATTCCTTTACTTTAAGGTTATCCTGGATCGCGTTTAGGGCGCCCTCAACCTTGGCCTCATCACCACCGAAAAACTTGAGAAGTCCCTCGCGGATAGCATCCTTATTCATGCTACCCTTTCGCACAGACTTACGAATACTAATCTTACCTTTCCTGAGGTTAATGGTATCAATGCCCTGGTCAATCATATGCTTCTTCACAGACTCCTTGAGTCTCTTTTCCTCTTGATTGAGAATCTTGATATCAGATTTTGCTTCAGAAAGTTGCTTTGAGAGCTCTACAAGCTTGGCAACGCTCGCAGAGAGTTCATTAGGTACTGACATTGTATATATATAACACTACTATCTAATCTTTAAGCGAATTAGCACAAATCGCGTTGCATGGTATCCTGCACAATCGTGGAGTTATTCCAGACAAAACCACCCTTTGGGTTTGGTGGATCCGCGCGGATTTGTTGGTTCGCGTTACGCAAGGCACCACCAATGGTTTCTGGGAAACCAATTTGCTTGCGTGGTTCAAGGAAGTTTTGACCCGCGAGGATATCTTCTGGTGCAAACTCACCGAAATCCTCCTGAGACGCAACTTCACGTGGGAGAAGAGAGGAGGCCAAGCCAACACCCCCATTCATACCACCACAAGCGCCGGTGCTCGCACCGACCTGAGCGGCTGGGCCCGCAGCCAATTCATATGGCGCATATTCATATTCATCAATTGTGTAGCCTGACTTGTTGTTCATAGTGAAAAGCAAATAGACCAAAAAGCCAACCGCGGCAACCATCATGAGGTTTTGAGTACGACCCTTCATCATCTTTTATATATGATCAACAATTTTTTTATTCCTCATCGTCATCGGCGAAGGCATAGTCTTCTGGGTAAGTGTCAATGACCGGGTCATCGAACACTCTGACCTGGACAATATTCCAAGCAGGACCAAAGGCCTTCTTGGCAAACCAGAGTCCGGCAAATTCAAGAATGATATTACACTTCTTGTTTTGCTTGATCATCTCAAAGTCAATCATTTCCTGGTCGGCATTAAACACCTTGGTTACTGGAATTCGGTCGCCTGTAATCTGATCATTTACGATACTTGGAGTATACGCGTTTTGGATGACCTCTTCAGACAATTCCTTGCCAAACCACGTCGCCGAATTTTCACGAGCAGCCTCAAGATTGAGAGTATCAATGTGTTGAATCTTCTCGCGATTTCGGTCGGATGTAAGTTCGAAGCTGATGTCGCCTGATACATCGGCAACCTTTACTTGGTTCAATTGCACAAAGCATTTTCGCTTTTCGTCATTGAGTGCTTTTACAATGTAAAGACCATCGTCACCTTTAGCTGGGGTGTTGTACAACATGTTATATACAGGTCTCGTCTCAATTCTTTAAACCAACAAACGGTATCTGTGATGCTTTCCGTATGATTGCCTTTGGCACCCATGAATCGCGAATAGGCTTATAACCATATAATATACGAGCCGTGTTGATGTCGTTTGGTATATTCCCACCTACATTTGGTCTAAAATTGTATTCATTTCGAACATATGACTTCGAGGTATTGCGAATCCATTCCTGTTTATTCACATCAAATCGCTGTCCACCATGCGTTTTCGAATACCCTGGAATATGTATACTTGGGAGGGATGCCTTGACACCATAGACGATTTGCTTTGCCAATCGTTCAGCTTTGGGTTTGGTTGTGTATTCATTATAACTTTGTGGGTTGACCTTCATGGCAAGTGACATTTTTACACTTCCCTCGCGACGGGGCAATACCCGATGACTCTTGATCTTATTATACGTCAGGTTGTATATTGTATTTATACTATCAGTTGGACTAATTTTAGAAGTCTTCAAAATCATTTTAGACAGTTTGTACATACGTTGGCGATCTTTCTCTTTTTTCTCGGGGCGAAGACCGAGTTTCTGCATGAGAAAAACGTCATCCAAAAGGAAGCGCTTCCCCGCGACATAGACACGCTTATCGTGAACCATCACATTTGTATCTTTATTTTTGTATGTGATACCTTGCTTCTTGGACTGGACGACTTCATATCCAAACTCACCTGGGCGCATAAAAGGCATGTCCAAGATACCCCCAACTATTTCCTGATTTATTGTACCCTTTTGTATTGAAAAGTACCTTACGTTAAGATCGAGCGCAAATAATTCAACGTCAATAAAAATATCACCACGCGTGGGTTCGCGACCACTACTAGACTTCTTCTTTTTGATGAGTGTGTAGCGTCTAGTCACATATGGGCCAGTCTCAGAGAACCCCAAACCCATAAATCTGGTAAGTTTATTTGGTCGAGAGAGTCGCTGTTTGACCTTTGTGTTAATATGTTTGGCAGTCTCACCCAACTTGTTCCACACCAACAACTTTATCGCTTGGAGTTTACCAAAATACTTGTCATCGTATTTGAATCGTGGAATGAACTTTGTATCTATATCACTTGAGATGAGTCGATCAGCTCTGTCGAGATACATGTTGAACGCTTCACCACCTGAGATAATGATGTCACCCATAGGTTTGGTAAACTCGGAGAGATCACCGATTGTCTTGAGAATAACGTCACGGATTGTATCAGTCACATACGCGTATACCATCTTTTCAAAACTTTCCCTTTTGTGCATGCGGTGTACTCGTTTCCTGAAAGCCGAAAGGTTACCATCTTCGTAATATTTTTCAAGAACTGGGTCATTGAAGAACAAATTCTTTTTCATGAACCGCTTGATGACCGCCTCTGAATATATTTCCGTGTCCATTATTATATCTTGATATAATAAATGAAGTGCGACGTCATCGACGAATGTAGGTGCTATGCATACTCTGATGTTTCATCCCCTAAAAAGAATCAATTCTGTGGTGTTCAACGGGGTGCATATATTGAAGCGTGTACCCCAGCGTGTTGCGCAGGTGGATGCCCTGGTGAAACACCCAACATTTCCCCCAGGGAACCTTTTAAAATTATAACCCGTTTTAAAAAAGAAAAGGAGATAAATTACCACCTATTCATACTGGTAGCACTCAGTGTCTTATTCCTCGTGTACAGGACTTAAAGATTTGATGACAGTAGAAGGTATAATATAGACATGTCTCTTGAAACGATCCAAGCTGAAATTGCTGCCCTCCGCGCCGATGTTAAGTCCCTTACCAAGATTATTCGTAAGATTAAGAACACCCAAGAGGACCCAACTGGTGAGAAAGCGAAGGCTCGGGCTGAAAACAATGGCTTCAACCGCAAGCAAGAAGTTTCCCCAAAGCTTCGTGCGTTCTTGGGCATCCAAGAAGGTGAACTCATCTCCCGATCCGAAGTAACCAAGTCTATTAATAAATACATCACTGAAAAGGGACTCAAGCACCCAGAAAACGGTCGCCAACTCATCTTGGATGATACGCTCAAGGAATTGTTGCAACCCCCAGCTGATGTGCAGGTCACGTACCTTAACCTCCAAAAGTACTTGTCCCCACACTATGTTAAGAAGGCTTAAACAAATACCGCTACTGTTGAATAACTCACTAACAATGTTTGTCGACAAAGAACAAATCGAACAACTTGTTGGTACAAAGATCAAGAATCTATCTTTGTATCAAAAAGCTTTTACTCACAAATCCGCCCTCAAAGAATATGAACAATTCACCGAATCCTTCGAAACCCTCGAGTTTATGGGTGACTCTGTATTAGGTTTTATCATTACCAAGTTCCTCTTTGATAGATATGAAGAGAGACAAGAGGGATTTCTCACAAAAGCTCGTACAAAACTCGTTCGTTCCGAAACCTTGGCTGCGATTGCTCTCAAGATGGGTCTCAACGATCTAGTTCTCATGGATGAGAAGGGTATGAGGAATGGGTGGAATAACAATCCAAAGATCCTCGAGGATGTTTTTGAAGCTCTCGTCGGTGCCATCTACATGGACTTGGGTCTGCTCCATGCGAAAGAATTCGTTCTTAGAATCTATACGAATCCCAAATATGTCAATTTAAATGCCATTATGATTGATGATAACTTTAAAGATCATATGATGCGTTATACACAAATTATGAATCTCCCACTCCCAGATTACCGCATTGTGAGTCACCACGATGGCATTTTTTACGTGGATGTCTACGTGAATGAGCAGTTTATGGGTAGAGGACATGCAAAGAGTAAGAAGCAAGCTGAACAGTTAGCAGCTCGAGCGTTCTTTGAACAACTTAAAAACTACCAACAATAATACATTAATATGCATCCCAACGTCAAAGCTCTGATTGAACGGGAATATGCGGCTCAAAAGTCTGAAGAATGGCTTGCTCTTCGTGGCAACATGCTTACAGCTTCAGATGCCGCTACAGCAATCGGGAAGAATAAATATGAAACTCCCGAAGGCCTCCTCCTTAAAAAATGTGGTCTCGGTGAGAAGTTCTTTGGTAATGAAGCCACGAGACACGGTGAGAAATACGAAGATGAGGCTCGTATTCTCTATGAAGAGAGACATGGCGAAGTCGTCCATGAAATTGGACTCTGTCCCCACCCACTTTATAACTGGCTCGGTGGATCACCCGATGGTGTCTCTGAATCGGGGAAACTTGTAGAAATCAAGTGTCCGATGTCTCGTAAAATTGAAGCATGCGTTCCAGAGCATTACATGCCCCAATTGCAATTGTGTATGGAGATTTTGGATCTGGAAGAAGCAGATTTTATTCAATACAAGCCTGCGGAGACAAATTGGCCTCGTCCAGAGGAGTTTGTGGTTGTTAATGTCAAACGGGATCGCGAATGGTGGAATACATATCTTCCAGTCATGAAGGAGTTTTGGGATAAGGTTCTATACTATAGAGAACACTTAGACGAGTTGCCTAAACCCAAGGAGAAGAAGACGCGCAAGAAAAAGGAAGTTGAACCACCTAAGTGTGAAATTACAGCCCTTTCTGACGAAGATCCCTACCATGAAGATTGAAGAACAATATAACCACGCCAAGGATCGTCTTAATGGACGCCTCTTTGCACCCTATCAGCGAGAGGGTGTTTTGTGGATGCTTACTATGGAAAATCAGACATCTGGTCCCAAGGGTGGGTTCCTATGTGACGAAATGGGTCTGGGTAAGACTGTACAAATGGTTTCCACAATGCTTGGTAACCCCCAAAGACGTACTCTCATCGTCGTACCCAAATCTATTATCACTCAATGGGTGAATGAAATCAAGAAGTTTGCTCCACAACTTTCCGTCCACATCTTTGATGGACCAAAGAGACACCTCAAAGAGGCGGACATCGTTATAATGCCCTACTCGCTCCTCTCAACTCCCGAAGATACACCAATCCATACACATACTTGGAATCGCATCATTTTGGATGAAGCTCACGAAATTCGGAACAAGTCGTCAAGACTCTTCAAGAGTGTATGTCGTCTCAAAACTGATATCAAATGGATTGTTACTGGTACACCTGTGTTCAACTCTATGAACGACTTTGTATCTCTCTGTGCATTCCTTGGTATTGAAAAGTCTCTCGTTCAAGGCATGACTAACAAAATTAAAGATATCTATATCCTTCGACGAACCAAGGATGACTTGGCAAAGATCAATACACGATTGGAACTTCCACCGTGCCACTTTGAGAATGTGGAACTTGAGATGTTTCCCGACGAGAGACGATTGTATGAGTTTGTATTCCAAGATGCCCAAGATACAATTAAAGACGCATTCAAGCATGCGGTGAGTAACAATGCAAAGAATATGTTGATTTTGGAGTGTCTCCTTCGAACGCGACAGGTGATGATCTGGCCACAAATGTACTTGGATGGGATCGCGAAACAGAATCAGACGCAACCCGAGCAGTGGATTGGGAGATCAAACAAGATGGAGACCCTCTTTCGTATGATTAAGTCTCACCCGGACGAAAAGACCCTCGTCTTCTGTCAATTCAGGGGTGAAATGGACTACATTCAACAGAACATGGAGTGTCCAACTTTTAGGATTGATGGTTCAGTCCCCAAGGAGGAGAGAGACAATCAAGTCAACGCGTTTAAAAAGGCACCACCAGGTGCGGTATTTATTATTCAAGTGAAAAGTGGAGGTCAGGGACTCAACCTCCAAGAGGCAACACGCGTTTATATTACCGGTCCTTCATGGAACCCCGCGACAGAACTCCAAGCTATTGGTAGAGCGCACCGAACGGGACAAACTAAAGCAGTGTATGTGAAAAAGCTCATCTACAGGGAGTCAGATACATTTATCTCCGTGGAGGAGGAGATCCTTGCCCTCCAGGGTCACAAATCTATTGTGTGCTCCAAGGTTCTCAATGACGAGAGAATTGAAAACCAAATCCCAGTCAAGAGAACCAACGACAAGATTTCAATCTTGGACATCAAGAAAATATTCCGAGCCTAATATATAAAAAGATGTCAAAGTTATTCGGAAGTCGCGCTGAAGTTTTCCATGGGACTGCGGAGAAGACCACAGGAGGCCTCCGCGCCAAGGATCTCATGTTGGATTCCAAAGATGGTCAAATCAAGTCAGTGGCGGCACACAAGGCTGCTCTTGAGCGTATGAAGTCGGAAGGCAAGAAGCACTTGACGAAGGTGTTCAAGCCAAAGAAGGGTAAGTTCGCGCTCCAACCCAAGGAGGGTACGAAGGACTACAAGAAGAAGATTAAAAAAATGATGTAATACTATAAGCATGACCCTTGCAAAATGGAATGAGTCTGTACGACTGGCTAAAATCAAGTTAGGTTTGGACCCTAAGAGCTTTACCAAAGTTCAAGGTAAACTTCTTAGAGAGGCGCAGATCATATACCATCTTCTCCTTCTCAATAAAAATCGTAATAATAAGTAGATATAAATGGCAGCTCTCGCTGGTATGATGGCCAAGAGTATGGCCAAGGGTATGGCTAGGTCAGCAGTGCGCGATGTTAAGAGGGAAGCGTATGGTATGGCCAGAGACCTTAAGAGAAACGCTCGGGGTTTGGTGTATGATTACCGAAATCAAGCCAGAGCCGCAGCAACCAACTATGTTGATGAGAAAAAGAATCGTATCTACCAAACTGCGGGTAATGCATTCTATACAAATACCCGCGGTGGACGACGTAACTACAACCCAGTACCAGCGTACTACAACAGACCAGGTACAAACGCGTACCGACCCCTATATTAGATTTGAAACTGGAACCCCTTGAGATTTTGTGGTTCATAGACGACCAATTGATTAAGTTTCCACGTACACCCAAACTTTCTGTTCAAGAAATAGACACTGTTGAGTTCAACGATAGCGTGTCCACTATTTCTTGCATAGAGTCCATTTGACACTTCCGTTTTAATCGCGATTTTATTTGCGTCAAAGACTGCAGCCTTAATCATACTGTTGTGGTCTGTATCGACTTTTACTCTAAACTTTGGTTCTCTGTCGAGAGCCTCTTTGATATTTGAATTAAACATTGGTGCAATTTCATCCCTCGTCATAGACTTGCCAAAGATAGCTTCACTTTGTCGAACAACAGAGTCTATGATTTTACTTTCAATGTCACGAAGTCCTGTGTAGAACTTGTTAATATAAGAGCCGTCTTCATCATACCCCTTCATCGCAAAATCGATATTATATTTAGTTGCTCCGACTTCAGGGGTAAATCCCGAGACGCCAAAGGGCATATACAACCTAGGGAATTGAATTCGCATCGGTGTACCCTCTTTGGTAGAAAGGACAATCTTTCTGTTGTTAAACTCGGCAATTTCCAGATTTTCAATAGCGTCTTGGATCTTGGACATTTTGTTACTTAGTTAACATACCAAAACTTTAAGCTGAGCACATCACACACTCGGGTTCAAGACTGAATTGGATTGGTCGAGCCTTGGCTTTACTTCTCAAATAGTACATCCCTGTTTTGAGACCAGACTTCCACGCGTACATGTGCATCGAGGAGAGCTTGGAGAGTGTTGGACTTTCCATAAAAAGATTCATAGATTGGGATTGGTCAATGAAGCGCCCCCGGTCCGCCGCCATATCAATGATAGCCTTTTGGCTAATCTCCCACACAGTCTTGTAGAGCTTCTTAATATCCTCGGGAATATCTACAATATTTTGGATAGACCCACCAGCCTTGACCATAAGGTCCTTCATTTCCTTTGACCAGAGACCAACCCGTTTGAGGTCATCGACGAGATGTCTGTTGACGACAACAAACTCACCCGCGAGTGTCCGTCGCAAGTAGATATTTGTTGTATAAGGTTCGAAGCACTCATTGTTCCCCAAGATTTGCGCCGTGGACGCCGTGGGCATGGGTGCCATGAGGAGACTGTTACGGAGACCCTTCGTTTGTATGCGCGTACGCATAGCATCCCAATCGTAACGTCCACTACACTTGGTCTCACCCTCCCACATATCGTGTTGGAGAATGCCTTGGGACGCTGGGGAACCCTCGAAGGTCTCATAGGACCCCTCGACTTCCGCCAATTCGGAACTGGCCTCGAGTGCCGCGTGATACATCGTCTCAAAGATGTGTGCATTCATCAATCGAGACTCTTCACAGTCGAATGGGAGACCACAGAGAATGAATACATCCGCGAGTCCTTGGACACCGAGACCAATGGGTCTGTGTCGCATATTGGACTTTCGAGCAGTCTCCACGGGGTAAAAGTTACGGTCAATCACTCGGTTGAGGTTCTTCGTCACAACCTTGGTAATCTCATGGAGTTTCGCGTAATCAAATGTCTTGGTCTCCTGATTCACATATTTGGGGAGCGCGATAGACGCCAAATTACACACAGAGGTCTCATCCTTGTCTGTGTACTCAATAATTTCGGTACACAAATTGGAACTCTTAATCACACCCAAGTTCTTTTGATTGGACTTTGCGTTGCACGCATCCTTGTAGAGCATATACGGTGTCCCAGTCTCCGTTTGACTCTTGAGAATTGCCTTCCACACCTCACCCGCTGGTACAGTTGCGGTTGCGAGACCCTCTTCCTCATACTTTGTGTAGAGGGCTTCAAACTCCTCACCGTACACATTGGAGAGACCCTTTGCTGTGTCTGGGCAAAAGAGTGACCAATTGCCACCCTCCTCGACGCGTTTCATGAAGAGATCGGGGATCCACAATGCGGAGAAGAGATCGCGACATCGCGCTTCATCGTCACCTTGGTTGAGACGTATCTCCAAAAAGTCCATAATGTCCGCGTGCCATGGTTCCAAGTAGACTGCGATAGAGCCTTTACGACGACCAGCTTGATTTACATAGCGGGCCGTGGCATTAAATACGCGAAGCATTGGGATAATACCATCAGATTGTCCATTTGTACCCCGAATACGAGACTTATTGGCTCTCACATCGTGGATGTGCATACCGATACCCCCAGCCCATTTTGAGATTTGTGCACACTCCGTCAGACTACCGTAGATGCCATCAATTGAGTCACCCTTATTTGCAATGAGAAAGCAACTGGACATTTGTGGTCTCGGAGTACCTGCATTAAATAGGGTTGGTGTTGCGTGAATGAAGAGACCTTGGGACATCTTATCGTAGGTCTCCAACACGGATTTAATATCTGCCCCGTGGATACCAATGGCAACCCGCATAAACATATATTGGGGTGTTTCCATCAATTTACCCTCATGGCGTTGAAGATATGATTTTTCGAGGGTCTTGAGTCCAAAATAACCAAAGTCAAAGTCACGTTCGACCTTAATCTCATCCTTGACCTGACCAGCAATATCAGCGACCTCGTCTGTAACAATGCCAGCTTTCGCCAATTTCTTCATCGCGAGGTGGAAGGTGTTGGGACACACCTTCTGGATGTTACTCGCGACGATACGGGTTGCAAGGATTTCATAATCTGGGTCTGAGGTAATCATACCCACACAGATTTCGGCGGAGAGTGTATCAATTTCGTGTGTGCTGATACCATCGTACATAGACGAGAACACTTGCTGTGCAACTTTGGAAGAGTCGCAGTTCTCGGAGAGACCGTACGTTAAATTCTTGATCCTATTGGTGACATTATCAAACTTCATATCCTCAATACGACCTGAGCGTTTAGTGACCCTCATTTAGTTCTATCATGTGTTTTATTTTTAACTTACTTGCGACACTTCTCAAGATCACCACTGCGAACCTTCACGGTGCCAAAGGTTTCAAACTTGCGATCGGGCTGGAGAAGATATGTGTTCACATGGAATGGACCACTTTTACCAGCAGGTGTAATTGGGGCGTACGACCCAACGAAGCAGGCTGGAGCTTTGCATGGGATTTCCTCAACATTTTGGGGCTTGCTGTCGTAGACCTCGTCGAAGTCGGCAATGTTTAACATTTAGTATTTACACACAGTTTTTTTTCGGACGGTATATTAAATGTGTGACAATCTTCACCTCGATTCCCTCAAACAGTGTGAGACACCTTTGAATACCCTGTTCTTTTCTGAGTTCAACCAAAATCTTCTTCAGCGTGGGATTCGTCAGGCGTTCAAGAATAAAACTGGTATCGCCATTGATTACCAAAACTCCGATGATTTGTATGGTATCATGCGTGTGGTTTTCATCAACAATTCTGGGGATCACAATTCCAACATAAATGAACAAGTAAAGTTCATGAACTCGCGTGTGATCGAGACTGCGACGTCTCAAATTCAAACGGGTGTTTCCCAATATATTTCATATGTACAGGATATCGATTCTACACGAACTCTCCTGGACCAGCCGGTGAATACAAGTACCTATGGTAAAAAGATTGGCATCAACAATAAGATTGGTATCAATTAAAGTTTTGAGTTTATGATAACATAAGATGAGTCTAAATTATTATAAAAGTGAGACTGAAAAAGTATGTAAATCAAAGGGCTGGGACCGTGCAGCTGTAGATACAGTATGGCTCCTGTTGACAGAAGAATTTGGTGAACTCGCATCCGCCATTCGGCAGTACAAGAAAACGTACAAGAAAACAAACCTCAAGAAGGAACGAGGCACGGATGTCATGATGGAAATGGGTGACGTGTTTAGTTATCTATTCCAATTGGCACACATGCTCGATGTTGATCTGGACAAAATGTGGACCGAACACCGAACTAAAATGAAGACCAAAAAATATAATCTAAAGTAATATCAATATGAGTAATTTTATGCTCTCCGACGAAGATAGTATAAATGATGTAAATCCATTTGTCACACGCGATTTTTCCCTTCCAGGGGGCGTGAGACAGACGGGCGATTTTGCGGATTTTACAGGTATTCGATCTGAGAAGGGTATCCCCGAGCCAGAGCGTAGCGTCTATTGTGATTACGGTCTATGCGAGGAAGCATCATCCGTGTGTTCTTTATCAAGGCCTCTTTATCCAAAGAGAAATATCGATCCAGGATTTACGAGATACAATCTCACGTTTGTTGATAAGGTTAAGATTGGGGTTGTGAAGGATCCCATGTTTTCGATACTTGGTGCCATATTGATTCTCACTTTTATTACTATGTCTCTATACTACGCAAGACGTTAAAAAAGTACTCCAAGCGTTCTTGGTCTTGACAGGTTTGGATGATATCCTCCAACGTTTCTTGACAAAAATTTTTAATAAACTCCCTTTGCCAAGCACTTTCAATATTAATTCGAGGTGGCTGGAATGTGGGATCTAATATTTTGCTCGCGTGTGCGACTCGTATAGTTGTGCGAATGTCCAGGTTTTCAGCTAGAATGTTTTCAAGGGCTAATTCGGCCATTTTCTGTCTTACCTCCAATGTCTTTTCGACCATCGTATCCAAAAACTTCTCATATGGAATAGATTGTTTCTTTGATTTCAAATGAATCCAATCCGCGAGAGGTTCTGTGTTGATGTAGTCGCAGTATGTGTCGTAGCCCTTTCCTGGGACATACTTTTCATACATAATTTCAACGTATTGGAGTTCCGAATCAATATCATAGACGGACTTTGCCGACTTGAGGAACGAGGTCATCTAGTTTGGTCTAGAAGGGACTCAATTCTCTAAGCAAAAAACCTCAGTATAAGGTAAAATGAATACGACGGCTATAGCAATTGGTGTTGTGGTCGTAGTTGTGATATTGATTGCTGCATATTTTATGATGGGTTCTAAGAAATCAGAGGCTCCAGCCCCAGAGGCTCCAGCCCCAGAGGCACCACCAGCTCCCCCAAGTGAGTATGTGTATGAATTTATTAAGAATGTTGAAAGTGCTCATAAAAAGGATTTTAATGCACACATAACCGATATTCGCATGGATGGTGTACGCGTTACCCCTGAACAAATAGTGCTTCACGAGGAACCAAAGCACGCTAAATGTAATAGTAAACCAGGTGGATATCAGTGTCAAAGTGGTAATTATGGGCTCAATGACCCAGAACCAGCCAACCCAACTATGAAGGATTTGACATGGTCTGCGTGGAAGGAAGGGCAAATTCAAGTTGGCTCAAAAGTTTTCACCATCACAACCCCAACAAAGGTTGGTGAGTTTGAAATTGACTATTTCAGACCCAAATACGCACCAGGTTGGATTATCAAAGAAAATGGTGTAGAGGTTCTCAAGGAAACCAAGAACGGTGGGGGTGGAAATACACCAAATCCCAAAAAAATCAAGTATATAATCCCATAACCTAAGTCACCCCTTCCAGTTTAAAAATCAAATAAAATTGAGGATCCGCTACACATATGTATTCGGCCATCGCCAACAACAGCTTCTCCTATCTCCTCACTCTTGATGAGTTTAGGAGAGGTCTCCCAGAGGAAACACGACCTTCTTGGATAAAGATTACGACAATCACAATGGTCTCGAGCTTTGTTCAAAACATTGATATTAAGAAACTTCGCCATGCATTTGAGACATTGGAATCCTTTAAATTGAGGCGATGTGGAACACAAAGTGATGGGGGATTTGAGTGGAAATTGAAGCCTACCACGTTCTATAACCAGGTGACCCTCACGTATCACGACAGTTACAGTACCAAGTCTGTGAAGGTGTTCCCAAATGGTTCAATCCAAGTGGCTGGGTGTTGTGACTTGTTTGACTGTAAGCGTATCATCACCCAGTTGACCTACATTTTCAAAACATTTTTGGGTATGGAGATGAAGGTTCCAGTCGATTCCTTCCGAGTGGTCATGATTAATTCAAACTTCAGTCTTAATTACAATGTCAACTTATTGAGAGTTGCAAATCATTTTGAAAATCACAGTGATATTTTCAAAGTATCGTTTGAACCAGATCGATATTCAGCGGTAAAGATTAAATTCAAACCTGCTCAGGACATGAAGGAAATTACAACGAGTATTTTCAGTACGGGTAAAATTATTATCACGGGTGCGGAGACTCTCAAAGAAATTGCCTTTGCGTATAACATCATCAATCAACATATCAACGACGATGACCAAATCCGTGTATCTCGAACAACGGAAACGGATGTATTTGATATATTTTTGGGATACAGGTGCGAACCAATGATTGAAAATCTCAGAGCAAAGGGATTTCATTCTTGGCTTCAAACAATTACCAACCGGCAAATTAATTTCTGATTTTATAGTAACAAAATGTCTCAACGACTTGGAATGGCTGATGGTCGATGCTTCACCATTAACTCCTCATCTCAACTTTTCAACGATTATATGATGAAACAAAATGGCATCACATTTGAAGACAACTACTCGTACAGACAACTCCTCCAAAAGTCCGGTCCAGAACTCATCAGCAAACTTGCGGAACAATCTAGATCCAAGTGTGATCCATGCGATCGATACACGGATATGTCTAATATCTACTAACTGAGCTAAATCACGAAAAAAACTTTAAAACTATACTCTAGAATGTCGCCATGTGCCATATGTCTCAATAACGTGAGATCAACGAGGACCAATCCTCCGATCCGTTGTGGACATACGTTCCATTCGCACTGTCTAGAGGAATGGAAGAGTAAAGGTAAGAATACCTGCCCCCTATGTAGAAAAATATTTGACGTTTCGCAGTTTAAGGTGACGATCACAGTTCAGAACAATTACACAGCATCTTCAAATGCTGTGTCCTTGGAAAATGACGCCATTTTTAACATTATGGATATATTTGACATGTCCTTCGATGTTGAGAATACAGTAGACTTAGAGAGTCTTTTTAGCGATCTTGGGATGAGTTTGTCCGACCTTGATCCCCTTATCTTTGACACAGAATGAACTGCAGTAGCGTTCATAGTTTAGACCGGGATAATTTCGAGAAGCCTTGCGAGGGTCTGTGATGACCTTCCCCTTTGCATCAGTGAGAAGTGGACCAGTAGCCCAACCCCGCTTGTGACTGAATATATTAGCTCTGAAGACGATACGTTTTCCAACTTGAAACGCACCAGCCCGCTTCACCCGTGATTCTGGAATCTTAAAGAACTTGGCGACTGATACTTGGGTATCCCCGGGTTTGACCTTGTATTCTACGACACCATGTTGACGATAGAAATGGAAATCACCTTGGCGGATATAGTTTGTGGGTCGTCCAGGACACACAAACATCATGACCTTGTAGTATCCCTTTTTACACTTTGTACCTGCATCCACTTTGTACACTTTAGTGGGGTTATCTGAAATGACACGTCTTGGGAGATCTTTACAATGTGTGTAGTTGTGTGGGAGATTTGAAAGTCCCGAACGATCACCCGGAATGGACTTTTGCCAACGGTAGGCTTCATAGTCCCCAACAGCATACGCATAACAGTTATTGTTTCCAATACCAGTCGCAGTACCCCAGCGCTTGTTGGTGAACTTCTTTTCAGAACCACTCAAAGGGAGTTCTTTCATTTGTAGTCTATGTAGAAAAAAATATCAATACTAAGTAAAATGATTAAAGAAGTCGCCAAGTCCCAAACCAAGTCTGATATGCTCGTCGAGTTTCTCGTCTTTATACTCAGCATTCTCATCAGCACGTTTGTGATTCGATTCGCTTGGAACCGCTCCCTCGTGAAGCACATTACCGTACTCAAGCCAATTTCTACCATGCTTGATGCCTTCATCCTTGCCCTCTCTTTGAATGTTATTCGGGGTCTTTAGACTTCACTGTAACCCACAGTCTTTTCACCATTTGGGCTGACGAGGGTTGGGAAGGCGTCCATACCAGAACACCCCTCCTTATCGCAATCCACAAACTTGAATGATTTACCATTCTTCTTCATGTGATCCAACTGCTTACGAGTCCAACCACATCCCATGGTCCCGTACACAGTCCACGGTTTCCCGTTTGGTGCCGACGTTGACTGTCTCGTTCTATAGAGAACTGTGAGAGCAACGAGAATGAGAATGAGAGCGATGATTCTTGAGCGTCGCATAGTTTTATAGTATACCCTCACATATTTTTTATGAATGCGCATGTAAAAAAATACATATTATATTATATAATGCAAGGCGACAAAGAAGTTAAAAAATTACAAAAGATGAG
>Ga0255779_1001355_pt1 | contig 27928 bp, 28 predicted proteins | sample 011ome_21_FD_179977 | JGI IMG/M metagenome (GOLD analysis project Ga0255779, IMG submission 179977) | Coastal salt marsh microbial communities from the Groves Creek Marsh, Skidaway Island, Georgia - 011508AT metaG (version 2) | ecosystem: Environmental > Aquatic > Marine > Intertidal zone > Salt...
CGGCGACTTCTCCTCGCTCGGCACGGACGGCTGGGGCATGTCCGATACACGCGGCGCCCTTCGTCGACACTTCCTCGTCGACGGTGAGTCGATCACCGTGCAGACGCTGGCTCGTCTGGCGGCTCTCGGGCAGTTCGACCATGGTCGGCTGTCCGAGGCGATCGATCGCTACCAGCTCACCGACCCCGCGGCAGCGGACGCCGGCAACACCGAGGGCGGCGGCTGAGTCATGTCGAACGATCCAAGGCGATTCCTCCGGTACCTCGAGGCTGAGCGAAATGCCTCGCTTCTCTATCGGGCGCTGGCCGATCTCGTGGATGGTGATCGGCGCGAGGCGCTTCTGGAACTGGCCCAGATCGAGGACGAGCACGCAACCCACTGGGTGGCGAAGCTCGAGGAGAACGGCGTCCCCATTCCCCCTGCACCCACGACCCTCGACGTCTCCAATGCGGCTTTGGTGTCGCGCGCCCAGGGTGCTGGCTTCGTCGACGTCCTGCGCCACCTGGAGGAGACCGAGGGTGCCGACGCCGGGATGTACGAGAACGAGCCCGAGGCACCGGAGTCCATGTCCCAGGACGAGCGCGAGCATGTGGAGCGCTTCCAGCAGATGCGGACCTCCCTGGAGGAGCCCGGCGCTGCGCTGACACTGCTGCAGTCCCGGCCAGCCGTCACGGGCGGCGAATCCTGGCATCGCATAGACAAGTCCGGTTCGATCCGTGCTGCTGTCTTCGGGGTCAGCGATGGGCTCGTCTCGAACACGGCGCTCGTCATGGGCTTCGCAGGTGCCGCTCCCAGCAACTCGACGATCCTGTTCGCTGGCCTGGCCGGCCTTCTCGCCGGCGCGTTCAGCATGGCTGCCGGTGAGTACGTGAGCGTGGCGAGCCAGCGGGACCTGTTCCGTCGCGAGATCGAGATGGAGGCCACCGAGCTTCGGGAGAAGCCCGAGGAGGAGATGAAGGAGCTCGAGCTCATCTACCGGGCCAAGGGCCTCGACCGCGAGAGTGCCGCCGAGGTCGCCCGGCAGATCATGAGCGATCCCAAGAGCGCTCTCGACACCCTGGCCCGGGAGGAGCTCGGACTGGATCCGGACGAGTTGGGCTCGCCCGTCAAGGTGGCTGCCTCCAGTTTCCTCTCCTTCGCCATCGGGGCTTCCGTCGTCGTCATTCCTTACCTTTTCTTCACCGGCGACGGCGCCTCGACGACCATCCCGCTGATCCTCGCCATCACTTTCGCCTTGATGGCCATGGTTGTTGTCGGTGGCGTCGTCGGTCGCCTGTCAGGTCGTGGAATCCTGTTCTCGGCAATGCGGCAGCTGCTCTGGGGGTCGGGAGCCGCACTCGTCACATTCGCCATCGGCAGGATCGTCGGCATTCAGATCGGATAGGCGTGCCCTCCTCACGGCCCGACATCGACCTGCTCACTCGTGCGACGGGTGACCTCACCACCGCGGCCACCAAGCGGATGGAGGAGACGCTTCCGTGGTTTCGCGAACTCGGTCCCGAAGAGCGCTCCTGGGTCTCACTGGTCGCTCGCGCAGGCATTACCGCATTCATCGACTGGTACGACTCCCAGAAGGACTCCCCCGGACTCACCTCGGACGTGTTCGGCGCGGCGCCGCCCGAACTGGCCCGGGTGATCTCGCTCGAGCAGACCGTCGACCTCGTGCGCACGACCGTCGCCATCGTCGAGTCGGCCATCGAGGATCTCGCCACCGAGGAGGACCGCCCCCAGTTGAGCATGGCCGTTCTTCGCTACTCGCGCGAGATCGCCTTCTCGGCTGCCGAGGTCTACGCCCGAGCAGCAGAGGCGCGGGGGGCTTGGGATGCCCGAGTGGAGGCACTGGTGGTCGACTCGCTGCTTCGCGATGAGGTCGACGATTCCGTCCTCGGTCGCGTCGCCGCCCTCGGGTGGTCGGCGCATCAGTCGCTCCTGGTGATGGCCGGGGCTGCACCCGTCGGCGATCCCGGCAGCGCCCTCGAGGTCCTCCGGCGGACCGCCGAGCACCATGAACTGGATCTGCTCAGCGGGATCCAGGGCGCGACACTCCTGGCCGTCATCGGATCCGGTGCCGATCCCCTCCGGGCGGCGCGCCTGCTGACTCCGCACTTCGGCCCCGGGCCCGTCGTGATGAGCTCTCCCGCCGACGGCCTGGGCCAGGTGCCCGCCGCCGCACGATCGACTCTCGTGGGTCTGACAGCCGCCTGGGGATGGCCCGATGCCCCTCGACCAGTCGCCGCAGTGGATCTGCTGCCCGAGCGCGCCCTCGCAGGCGACGACGAGGCCGCCCGGGAGCTGATCGACCTCGTGCACGAGGCCCTGCTCGCCGACGTCGCGCTCTATGACACCGCCTGCGCCTTCCTGGAGCGCACGCCGTCCCTGGAAGCCACCGCTCGGGCACTGTTCATCCACCCCAACACGGTGCGCTACCGGCTGCGGCGGATCACCGACATCACCGGCTTCAGCCCCACCAACCCCCGGGGGGCCTTCGCCCTGCGACTGGGACTGACCCTCGGACGACTGCGGCCTGACTCCCTCACCTGATCAGTTGTAGGATTCCTACAACTGATCCCCGGGGAGATTGGTCGCGTCAACAGCGCATCCGCCCCCACCTTCACGGAAGGCTACGACCGTGCTTGTTGTCGTTGCGCCCGGTCAGGGCTCCCAATCTCCCGGTTTCCTCACCCCTTGGCTGGACGTCCCAGGCGTTCGCGAACGCCTGGAGTGGCTTTCCGCCGTAGCCGGAATCGACCTCGTCGAGCACGGCACGACGTCGGATGCCGACACCATCCGCGACACCGCCGTCGCGCAGCCCCTGATCGTCGGCGCCGGCCTCGTGAACCTGTTGAGCCTGTTCCCCCACCCCGGTCACGCATTCCAGCGCATCGGGGCAGGCGCGGGACACTCCGTCGGCGAGATCACGGCCGCCGTCGGTGCCGGCGTCCTTACCGCTGAGCAGGCGATGGTGCTGGTCAGCGCCCGGGGAAAGGGCATGGCCGCGGCTGCCGCGGTCACGCCCACGGGCATGAGCGCCGTCCTGGGTGGCGACCCCGAGGTCGTCGTCGCCAAGGCCACCGAGCACGGCCTGACCCCCGCCAACATGAACGGGGCCGGGCAGATCGTCGTGGCCGGAACCCTGACCCAGCTCGAAGCCTTCGCCGCCGATCCGCCTGAGGGAGCCCGGGTGCGGCCGCTCGAGGTCGCCGGGGCCTTCCACACCGAGCACATGGCTCCCGCTGTCAGCACCCTTGCCGGCTACGCGAAGGCCATCACCACCCACGATCCGCGGATCCCGCTGATCTCCAATGCCGACGGACAGATCGTCCACGACGGTCGCGAGGTGCTGCGGCGACTTGTCACGCAGGTCAGCAGCCCCGTCCGCTGGGACCTGTGCATGGAGACGATGCGCGATGTGGGCGTCACCGCCGTCATCGAGATCCCGCCCGCGGGTGCCCTGACCGGACTCATCAAGCGGGCCCTTCCCGGCGTCGAGACCCTCGCACTGAAGACTCCCGACGACCTGCCCATGGCCTGGCGTCTGATCAACGACCACGGCAAGCCAGCCGGTCTCGACACCCAGCCCACGTGGCGGATGCTGGTGGCACCGGCGAAGGGCTCCTTCCGCATCATGTCTGAGGCGCGGAGCGGCGACGACATCGCCATCGGCGCCACCATCGGCAACGTCGAGACCCTGCGCGAATCCATTCCCGTCATCGCGCCCCATGGCGGCACCGTCGTCGAATGGCTTGTCGAAGAGGGCGATCCCGTCGCCCCTGGCCAGCCGGTCCTGCGTCTGCACCCCCTCGGACAGGACGGAAACGCATGAGCGCCACCATCACGCCCACGACGGGCGCTTCCCACGGACGCATCCTCGCCGTGGGGGCCTACCGACCGGCTCGCGTCGTGACCAACGCCGAGGTCTGCGAGCGCATCGACTCCTCCGACGAGTGGATCAGGGAGCGATCGGGCATCATCGAGCGCCGATATGCGGCACCGGACGAAAGCGTTGCCGACATGGCGACCGAGGCGGCTCGCACGGCCCTCCTGCAGGCCGGCATCGACCCCGCCGAGGTCGGCATGGTCCTCCTGGCGACCGTCACCCACCCGTATCCGACCCCGTCTGCCGCCGCAGAGGTGGCACATCGTCTCGGTGCCGCGAACGCCGCGGCCCTGGATATCTCCGCAGCCTGCGCGGGGTTCTGCTACGGCGTCGAGCTCGCCAACTCGATGGTGCGCAGCGGTGGCGCCCGCTATGTGGTTCTCGTCGGCGTCGAGAAGCTCTCCGACTGGATCAACCCGGACGACCGAAGCACGGCCTTCCTTTTCGCCGACGGCGCCGGCGCCGTCGTGATCGGACCCTCTGACGAGCCCGCCATCGGTCCCGTCGTCTGGGGATCCGACGGTGGCCAGCTCGACGCCATCACGATGACGCAGTCACTCGTCGACTACAAGATCAACGGCGGCGACATCTTCCCCGCACTGACCATGCAGGGTCAGCAGGTCTTCCGCTGGGCCGTCGGCGAGATCGCCAAGGTCGCCCAGCTGGCTCTCGACGCCGCCGGCATCACCGCCGACGACCTCGACGCCTTCATCCCCCACCAGGCGAACATGCGCATCACCGACGCCATGGTGCGAGCCCTCAAGCTTCCGGCACATGTTCCCGTCGCGCGCGACATAGCCCACACGGGCAACACCTCGGCAGCATCCGTGCCCCTGGCCATGCAGGCCATGCTCGATGCAGGCGAGGCCCCTCATGGCGGGACGGCGCTCCTGATCGGTTTCGGCGCAGGCCTGGTCTTCGCCGCACAGGTCGTGACGCTTCCCTAGCAGTGCCGTAGTTTTCCTACCGAAGTCCGAACACCAACCCTCCGCATAGCCGGAACCGAAAGGAATGCAGATGAGCCAGGAGATTCTCGACGGCCTCGCCGTCATCGTGAACGAGGTCGCCGGTGTCCCTGTCGAGGACGTCCAGTCGGACAAGTCCTTCGTCGATGACCTCGACATCGACTCGCTGTCCATGGTCGAGGTCGTCATGGCCGCCGAGGACAAGTGGGGCGTGAAGATTCCCGACAGCGAGGTCAAGAACCTCAAGACCGTCGGCGACGCCGTCAACTACATCGCGACGAACCAGTAGTCGCCCGCGCGACCTGGTGTCGCGCACTGCAGCAGAGCCAGCCGGTGGCGGGAGAGTCGTCTTCCGCCACCGGTCCGCGGCTCGATGTCGGAACGCACAAGAGGAGTGTCCATGACCCGCGAGGTCGTTGTGACTGGCCTGGGAATGACCACGCCGGTCGGCGGAGATGTTGAGTCCAGCTGGCGGGCCCTGCTCGCCGGAACCTCCGGCATCCGTCAGATCGATGCCCCATGGGTCGCCGAGCAGCCCGCCAAGATCGCCGGCATCATGGCCGTCGATCCTTCCGAGGTGCTCGATCGCGTCGAGGCACGCAGGCTGGACCGAAGCCAGCAGGCAGCCCTCGTCGCAGCCCGTGAGGCATGGGCCCAGGCCGGCCGCCCCGAGATCGACCCCGACCGCCTCGGTGCCGTGATCTCCACCGGCATGGGTGGTCTCACATCCCTGATGGATGCCTACGACACTCTCCTCGATCGCGGACCCTCACGCATCTCGCCCCACATGGTCACCCAGATCATGCCCAACGGTCCCGCTGCCATCGTCGGCCTCGAAGTCGGCGCGCGCGCCGGCGTTCACGGCCAGGTGAGCGCCTGTGCCTCGGGCGCCGAGGCGGTCTCCTACGCCGCACGCATGATCCAGACGGGCCGGGCCGACGTCGTGATCTGCGGAGGCACCGAAGCGGTCATTCACCCGATCACGATGGCCGGTTTCGCCGCGATGCGCGCCCTGTCCACCCGCAATGACGATCCGGCTGCCGCGTCCCGCCCCTACGACCTCGGTCGCGACGGCTTCGTCATGGGCGAGGGTGCCGGTGTCATGGTTCTGGAGTCGGCCGAATTCGCCGCTGCACGCGGCGCCACCATCCTCGGCGTCTATGGCGGCGCCGGCCTCACCTCCGATGGCCACCACATCGCCCAGCCGGACCCGGAGGGTCTCGGCGCGGCCCGAGCCATCGGGTTCGCCATCGAGGATGCCGGTCTGACCACGGCCGACATCGTGCACATCAATGCTCATGCGACGTCGACCCCGCAGGGCGACATCGCCGAGTCCGTCGCCATCCGTGCCGCCCTCGGTGACCACGCCGACAACGTCATCGTCACGGGTACCAAGTCCATGACCGGGCACCTGCTCGGCGGAGCCGGTGCCATCGAGTCGATCTTCACCCTGCTGTCTCTCCGGGACCGTGTGGTGCCTCCGACCGCGAACCTGGTCGACTTGGACCCGGAGATCACTCTGGACGTGGCCGCGGGGGCACCTCGCCCGCTGCCGGCCGGCGACATTGCCGCACTCAACAACTCATTCGGATTCGGCGGCCATGATGTCGCCCTCGTGTTCAGGAGCGCATGACATGTCCCAGGCGGCCGCAGAGACCGAGCTCGATCCCCGGCATCCCCTCGTTCGCCTCGGCAAGTTCTTCGACAACGGCGAGTTCGAGACGATATCCCCCGTTGACGACCGCGTTGTTATCTCTGCTGTCGGCCTGGCCAACGGCACCCACGTGGTGGCCTTCTGCACCGACCCCACCGTCCAGGGCGGGGCAATGGGCTTCGACGGCTGCCGGGCCATCATCACCGCCTACGACCGCGCCTTCGCGGACTCGGCCCCCGTCATCGGTCTGTGGCACTCCGGCGGCGCCCGGCTGCGCGAGGGAGTGGCCAGCCTCGACGGTGTCGGTCGGGTCTTCGCAGCCCAGACCCGCATCTCCGGGAAGGTCCCGCAGATCTCCGTCGTCCTCGGCCCCGCTGCCGGCGGCGCCGCCTACGGCCCGGCCCTGACCGACATCGTGATCCTCGGCCCCGCCGGCCGGATCTTCGTCACCGGTCCCGAGGTGGTGCGCTCGGTCACCGGCGAGGACGTCGACATGGATCGCCTGGGCGGCCCGGAGCCGCACGGCCGGCGCAGCGGCGTCGTCCACATCACCACCGATTCCGAGGACGAGGCCCTGCAGCGGGCTCGCGTGCTCGCCACGCTCCTGGGCTATCAGGGCTCGCTGGACATCGACTCGATCGAGGACATCGACCTGGGAGCCACACTGCCGGAGTCGAGCCGCCGCGCCTACGACGTGCACCCGATGATCGAGGCGTTCTGCGATGAGGGCACCTTCGTCGAACTGCATGCCCGCTGGGCCCCGAACATCGCCGTCGGACTGGGTCGTCTCGGTGGCCGGACCGTCGGCATCGTGGCGAACAACCCACTGCGACTCGGAGGGTGCCTGGACTCCAACAGTGCCGAGAAGGCCGCTCGATTCGTGCGCATGTGCGATGCCTTCGCCGTGCCGCTCGTGGTCCTCGTCGATGTGCCCGGCTACCTCCCGGGCGTCGGCCAGGAGTGGGAAGGCGTCGTTCGACGCGGCGCAAAACTGCTGCATGCCTTCGCCGAATGCGTCGTCCCGCGCGTCACCGTCGTCACCCGCAAGGCGTACGGCGGCGCCTTCGTCGCCATGAACTCCGCTTCTCTCGGCGCTACCAAGGTGTTCGCCTGGCCCGATGCCGAGGTCGCCGTCATGGGTGCCGTCGCCGCCATCCGCGTCCTGCACCGGCGGCGCCTGGCTGAGGTCCCGGAGGAGTCCCGCGCACAGATGGAGCTCGAACTCGCCGCTGAGCACGAGGTGATCTCAGGCGGCATCGCCCGCGCCGTCGAGATGGGCGTCGTCGACGCCGTCGTCGATCCGAGCCTCACCCGCACCACTGTGGCCCGCGTTCTCTGGAACACCCCCGGCCATCGCGGACAGCACGGCAACATCCCGCTGTAGCGATCACGGAGCGGGCGCCTGTCCAGCGGCTCAGGCACCCACGCGGGAGGGTCGCCCTCAGACGACGTGGTGCAGGACGCGTACGGTCGATCCCTCGTGCGCGCACCGGAACGGCTCGAGCTCCTCGTCCCAGGGGGTGCCGATCAGTCGAGCGATCTCGTCGACAAGTGACTCGCCCGTCGTCGCCACCTGGCTCATCGCCGTGCGGAGTCGATCCTCCGGCACCATCACGTCGCCGTGCACACCGATGGCAGCTCGAAACAGCCCCAGGTGCGGAGTGAACGAGAATCGCTCGCCTTCTCGTCCGGGGCTGGGATCCTCAGTGACCTCGTGGCGCACCTGGCGGAAGGCATGCAGTGCGCTCGCGATCTTGGCTCCGGTGCCCTTGGGTCCACCCCAGATGAGCTCAGCTCGAACGGCGCCGGGCTCCACGGGCTGATCGGCCCAGTCGATCTCGACCCGAGAGCCGAACACCCGTGCCATCGCCCACTCAAGGTGTGGGCTCACTGCACGCGGGCAGGAATGCACGAAGATCACGCCTCGCGCCGGCCCCATCGAGGGCCCAGCGTCGGACGCACCCTTCGCGTTCACCACGATCGTCATATCCGCCTCCTGTGAGAGTCGCCTTCCCCAGCGTTCTCGAGCGGACACCACGATCGATGTAGTTGTGTGACGAGGATAACCGCTCCACGGTTCCGAGGAGCAACGACGCCCCGGTGATTTCGATAGTGTTCGCTCATCGATTCCCCGGCACTCGGCCGGTATCACGCCAGGAGGCACCATGGCCATCGCCGCTCCCCAGCCCCGCGTCCTTGCCGACGTCGTTCCCGCATCGTGGGCGCGGAACGTCGTCCTCGTCGCCGGCGGAGCAGCCTTCGTAGGCCTGTCCGCGCAGATCGCCATCCCGCTGCCATTCACACCGGTGCCCCTGACGCTGCAGACCTTCGCTGTCCTGCTGGCTGCCTCGGCACTCGGCTCCGTGCGTGGCGTCCTCTCCATGCTCGTCTATGCGATCGCCGGCATCGTCGGCGTCCCGTGGTTCGCAGAGGGCTCGTCCGGCTTCAGCGCTCCCAGCTTCGGCTACATCCTCGGCTTCATCGCGGCAGCGTTCATCGTCGGTCGTATCGCCGAGGGCGGCGCCACTCGCACCGCCGCTCGCACAGCGGGTCTGATGATCGTCGGCAGCCTCGTCATCTACGCCGTGGGTGTCACCTGGCTGAAGTTCGCCATCGACGCCGACTGGTCCACCGCCATCGCTCTTGGCCTGACTCCCTTCCTGATCGGCGACGCGATCAAGATCGCTGCCGCTGCCGGACTGCTCCCCCTCACCTGGCGTGGCCTGCGCAAGCTTGGCCTCACCCAGTAGCGGGTCCGATCAGAGGTCCTGCACACCCGTGACGATGAGGTAGAGCGAGACAACGGCAGCCATGACGCCGACGATCTGGAACTGATGCCTCATCGTGAAGTGGTAGACGGCAGTGAAGGCCTCGTCAGCCCGGTGCCCGAACGCCAACCGCAGGAGCGGGGGGAGAAGCACCGGAGACAGCGCGAAGGCGTAGAGCACCACCAGCAGGGCCGCCTTCACTCCTATGTCCGTGTTCGCGACTGCGATGTCATGCAGCGCCGGTGCCAGCACCACAAACGATGACAGGTCCTTGATGCTCAGGGCGAAGGCGACGCCCAGGAACACCAGCGTGGACGCCCGGGCGACGTAGCCCTGGATATCCGCCTCCACCCGCTTCTCCATGCCCGGGTGCGGACGAAAGAGCACGACGGCGAAGATCGCAAGGATCAGGCCCCCGATCAGGCGCAGGATGTCTCCCAGCATGCCGTCGGCCTCGGTTCCCGTGGGGAGTTGAGCGAAGCCGAAGAACAGCAGCCCCCCGACCAGCAGGAACGCCGTCATCCCGCCCAAGGCAACGGCCAAGGCACGTCTACGCCAGGGATCGCCGGAGCAGACCAGGATCTGCAGGGCTATCAGGGACGGCGTGAACGCTGCGGCGAGGCCCAGCAGGATGGTCTGGCCGAAGAGACCGAGGATGCTCACTTCGCCATCCAAGCAGAGCCGACCATCCCGGTCAGGAAAGCGCCTCGAGGACCTCGTCGATCATTGCCGTGGTGCTGGCCGGATGCAGGAACACCAGGCGACCCACCGTCTCCCCGCGCCAGCCACTCGACGTGACGAACGCCCGCTGCGACTCCAGCAGCTGGCGAGACCACCGTTCGTAGTCGTCAGGAGACCAGCCGTGGCGTCGGAACAGCACGATGGACAGGTCCGGTTCCCGGAGCAGATCGCAGTCGGGCCGCTCAGCGATCCGCTCGGCCGCGTAGCGAGCAAGCTCAAGGGAGTGAAGGACCGCGTCCCGATAGGCACCGATTCCGTTGACTGCGAGCGAGAACCACAACGGAAGGCCGCGCGCTCGACGGGTGAGGTGGTAGGCGAGGTCACTGGGATTGATGTCGGCCGTATCGCCGTGGATGACATCGAGGTACGACGCATCCTGCGTGTGCACCGACGTCGCCAGGCGGGGATCGCGGTACAACAGCGCAGCGGAGTCGAACGGTGCGAACCACCACTTGTGCGGATCCATCACGATCGAGTCGGCATCCTCGATACCCGCATAGCGCTCCCGCACCTGCGGAGCCAGCAGGCCGGCCCCACCGAAGGCACCATCGACATGAAGCCACCAACCGCGCTCGCGAGCGAGATCCCTCACCCCAGCGATGTCGTCGATGATGCCGGCGTTCGTGGTGCCCGCCGTGGCCACGACAGCACAGATATCCGATGGGTCGGGATCAAGGGCCAGGGTCTCCCGAACCCGGTCGCCTCGCAGCTGACCATCGGTATCCGTGGTCGGCACCACCAGAGCCGTCATCATCGTGATGTTCAACGTGTTGACGATCGAGGAATGGGCCTGATCGCTGACCACCACGCGCAGGGGAACCTCAGGCTTTCCCTCACGCTGACGCCGACGGCGCATGACGTCCCGTGCGACCACCAGTGCAGACAGGTTGCCGGCGGATCCGCCCGAGACGAATACGCCGCCGGCGCTCGGTGGCATGCCCGCGATGTCCGCCATGACCCTGAGGGCCTGGTTCTCTGCGATGACGGCGCCCGCAGCCTCGAACCAGGAGATGCCCTGAAGCGAGGCGGCCGAGACGACCATGTCGAACAGCAGCGAGGCCTTCGTCGGAGCGGAGGGAATGAACGTGAACATCCGAGGACTGTCGGCCGAGAGGACCGTGGGGGCCAGAACGTCGGCGTAGACCTCCAGCACCTCGCGGAAGTCCCTGCCCTCCTCGCCGATGAGACCGGCGATCGCCGTTGCGAGCTGCTCTCGGTCCGCAAGGCCGTCCAGCGGCACCTCCGGGGTCAGCAGGCGCTCGGCCACGTAGCCGAGGATCTCGTCGACCATCTGGGGGTCGGCTCGGTGCATGCGCGCAGAGTCCACGGCAGCAAGGGAGGGAGCGTTCTCGTGCACCATGGAGGATCCTCCAGGTCGCCGGCGAGGCCGGTGAGCGCGCCGTCAGCCGATCTGCCAGCAGGCACTCCGTTCGCTGGATGCTAGCGAGCCCTCACGTGTCGCACCAAGCCAACCGTGCGAATGGCGACCGTGAGCCACACGGCGACGAGGATCACCGTGGCGACGGCCCCGATGGCAGCGATCGCCGTCGAGTCCACAGCCGACCCGACTGCCATGAAGGAGAGAGTCATGGCCGCGATGGGGAAGACGTACCCCCACCACCCAGGATGGAAGGGAATGTCGCCCTCGCGCCGAAGGCGCAGCAGTTCGGTGCCGGCGAAGAGCGACCACCACAGGCCCAGGCCGAGGCCCATCGACGCGACGATCACCCCCGGCGTGGCGGAGTCGAAACCCGGAAGGCCCACCTGCTCGCCCGTCTGCAGGAGGCGCAGCAGGGCGAAGCCCAGCATCCCTGCGGGCGCGAGCGGAATCCACAACGAGGGTGCCATCTGGGCCAGCTGCCGTGGCCTCAGCACCAGCCGAGTGATGATGAGGGTGAACATGGCCAGGAAGAGCACCGTGCCGATGCCGAAGAAGGCGAAGGCGACCACCATCAGCCAACGCGCCTGGTCGGGGTAGTGGAGCATCACGGGCACGAGCGTGAGCGGGACGATGAGGTTCATGACGGGTGGGATGAGCCATCCCCCGTTGACCGAGGCGAGGTCATGGGCGTTCGACGCGATCGCGTTGGCCCAGGTGATGCCCAGGGCAGTCGCCAGCAGGACACCGATGGTTGCCAGCACGATGTCGATCCAGATGGCCACCGAGAGCGGGATGATCTCCGGTCCGACCTTGGCCCAGGCAACCGCCAGCACCAGCAGGCCGGCCGGCAGGGTGGCGAGCATGGCTCCGTGTCCGGGGTCTCCCAGTTCGGCGACGAGATCACCCCTGCTGGCAAGACGCCTGCCGTATCGCGGCCACAGGACCAGGGCGAGAGCCGTGGCGAGAAGGAGAAGGGCGACAGCGATCCAGGTCAGGGGCGGAATGTTCCACAGTCCTGCCTGAGTCGCCATGACGACGGATGTGGCACCGGTGCCCATGACGGCACCGAACCACGCCGGGTGCTGATGAACCGAGTTCAACGACTCCTCCACTCACTCGTGGGCACATACCCCATGGGGTATCTTAGCGAACATGCCTCTGCGTTTGCCGACTCGTGACGTGCAGTCCTCCACGCCGGTCTGGTCCAATCTTCCATACTGGCCGGCCCGCCGCTGGTGGGTCGCCATGGCAGCGGGACTGGTGACGATGCTGCTCGTCGCGTTGCCGACGGCGGTCATTCCCAATCCGGTGTTCGGACGCTCGATCGACGCGACCTGGTGGTCCTATCCGATGGTCCTGGTCACCGGCATTCTCGGCGGCCTGCTGGTGGCCACCTACGTCAAGGAGCCCGCGGCGCCTCCCAGCACCGGCACCGGATCAGACGCCACGGACGCCTTGCACATCGAGGAGGCCGACCGTCCCCTGACTATCGGAGCAGTAGGCGGCCTCGTCTCGTTCTTCGCGATCGGATGCCCGGTGTGCAACAAGGTCGTCCTGATCGCACTTGGCGCCTCCGGCGCCGTGTCCTGGTTCGCCCCGATCCAGCCCGTCCTGGCGCTGGCATCCATCGTTCTCATGACATGGGCACTGCGAGCCCGGCTGCGTGGAGAGGCCTCCTGCTCGATCGGCTGACTGGCGACACATCTGACTGGCGACACATCTGACTGGCGACACATCTGACGGGCGACACAATGGCCCCATGACGGTGACACGACGCATCCTCGCCTCCAGCGGCGGCTTCCTCCCGACCGGACTGTGGGGGGTCGCTCGCCCCGGCGGCATCATGATGCGAGCTCTCGCGCTAGCCGGTGTCCAGCGCCCGAGGGTCTGCTTCGTTCTCACCGCCAGCGGTGATGACCCTGCCTACCTGTCGATGATGTACTCCGCCATGTCCGACGTCGGGTGCGACGTCGATCACCTCGCTCTCTTCCCGCAGCCGAACAGGCGTCCCTCGGACGTGCTCGGAGCCGCCGACGTCATCTGGGTGGGCGGGGGCAGCGTCGCCAACCTGCTGGCACTGTGGCGACTGCACGGCGTCGACGAGGCCATGCATGACGCGTGGGAGCGCGGTGCCGTGCTCGGTGGGGTCAGCGCGGGTTCGATCTGCTGGCATGTCGGAGGTCCGACCGACTCCTTCGGCAGCGATCTCCAGCTAGTCGACGATGCGCTGGGATTCCTGCCCTACGGCAACGGAGTCCACTACGACTCCGAGGAGCAACGTCGACCGCTGCTGAACGGTCTCGTGGCATCAGGGGCCCTGCCCACGTCCTACGCGACGGATGACCGGATTGGACTGCTGTACGAGGGCCTCGACCCCGTCGAGGTCGTGGCCGATCGGGAGAGCAGCGACCCGCAGGCCGCACCTGCCGCCTACCGGGTCGAGGCCGTGGGCGGAGAGCCCACGGAGACACGACTCGAAGCAGGCCGACTGCCGTAGCAGTCAGCAGGTGGGCATGCGGGTCGCCACATCCCCTCGAATGTCAGGAGGCCACGCGAGCTGCGTGCGCCTCCGCGTCCTGCACCAGGCCCTGCAGCTGTGTCGTCGCCGCCGTGAGCTCGCCGTCCCAGTGCTGCGCTCGCACACACCACATCACACGCTCCTGTGCCTCGAGAAGCCCGTCGCGCATCGTCGCCGACGCCGCCGCCCCCAGACGTTCGAGAACGCGATCAGTGGCCGCCACCCAGGTCTCGGCCACCTGCAGGTGCTGCACCTCCTTGGCCATGTCGCGGACGGTTGAGCTGGCCTTCGATTCGTCCGGGCCGATGCTCTGGAGATCCTGCTCCACCCTCGTCACTGCGGTGACGAAATCCGCCACCACCACTTCATGGGCCGACGATGTGCGAAGCAGATGCTGCAGGTCCTCGCAGGCCTTCTTGACGTCAGCTCTGGCCGAGTAGAAGCGCTCATTCGAGCGATGCGGCACTTCCTTGGCTGCAGTCCGGCTCAGGCGATTCTTTCCGGATTCGGTGTTCTTCATCATGCGCTCCTTCACGCGGTAGACGTACGAGCGGCGGAACTTCTCCATTGTGGACCTCCAACGCGGACACGTCCACGGCATTCGCGGAAGCAAGGACCAAAGACATCCGAACCGCGTCCAGAGGGCCCGAATCCACGCAGTCTCCTGGCCGACGCTGGTGCCGCTCTCCATCACGATTGACCGGTCAGATTGACCGGTCATGACTGGTCATGCACACTGGCAATCGGGGGCAGACCCCGATCGACGGAGGTGATGGCCATGCGCAATGCGCTCACCTCACGGGCTGCACGCGCCATCGCTGGCGTCGCCATCGGTGCTGGGGTCCTTGCCAGTGGCCTCGCAGCACCGGCATCCGCATTCGAACCATCGTCTCGCTCCTACACGTCGATCTTCACCGGGCCGGATGCGACCTTCGCCGGCGCCGGGTGGGCCACGTGCCCCACCCCGATCACCTGGGATGCCGACGTATCCACTCTCAGCCGGCAGGAGGCACGGGCGCAGATCGCGAACCTCCGCTGGGCACTCGAGGAGTGGGGTGACGCTTCCGGCCTGAGCTTCACGTACAGCGGCACCTCAGAACTCGTGTTCGATGACGCCTCCTTCGCCCTTCGAGACAACACTGCGGTTCGCTCCTCGGAACGGCACATCTCTTTCGCCTTCATCCCCGCTCAGGAGTCGCGACGCCTCACGCGCACGGTGGTGGGCCTCGGCTCGCCGAGTTCCGTGTGGCCCGGCCGCAACGAGATCACAAGTGGGGCTGCCGTGTTCAGCAGTGACTACATCTCGCGCGCCTCGCGCCGGGAGGCGCGGGCCCTGCTCCTCCACGAGATCGGCCACGTCCTCGGCCTGGGTCACACCGATGACCCCGACCAGGTGATGCACGCACAGGTCCATACCGGTGCGAGCCTCGGTGCTGGTGACGTCGAGGGCGTCCGCAACCTCGTGAAGACGTGCACCGCTGGTGCGTAGGCGTCTTGCCTGACGAACCTCGTGCCGGACGAAGGACTCGCTACTCCGCGATCGGGACCGCCGTCACGATGACGTTGTCCTGGTAGCCGCCGTTGTCGGGGTCGTAGTAGCCACCGCAGCTGATCAGCGTCAGACGCGGCGGTCCGTCGATGGCGAAGAGCTCCTCATATGGCAGACGCTTCTTCAGGATGAGTTCCCGGGAGACCACGGAGTAGCGCAGGCTCTGCCCAGCGTCATCACGCACCACCACCTGGTCACCGACGTCCAGAGCGCCAAGGTCGTAGAACACCCCTCGACCCTGAACCTGCCCGTCCCGGTGAGCCACCAGCACGGCCGAGCCCTGATTCGCTCCCGGAGGGACACCCAGGTCGTACCACCCCACGCGCCGGATGTTCTCCGGGATCTCGATCGCGCCGCCCTTCTCCAACCCCACGGGGACGATGCGAGCATCGACTCCGAGGGTGGGAATGCGCACCCGACGCGGAATCGGGAACTCGAGCACGTCCTCCGGCGAGGGGGTCGCTGACGGAGTATCTCCCGACTCGGGCACCACCGGCGATGCGCTCGCCGTCGGGCGAGCGCCGACGGTCTCGACGCGGGCTTCGTCATATGACTGCCACTGGGTCCACCCGATGACACCCAGGGCGATGACCAGGACTACGACGCTGATGATCAGCATCACCCATGCACCCCGTGACTTACTCACTTCAGCACCTTAACTTCCGTTCGCGGGCATGGGTTGTCGCAGTGAGCTTGGGCCGTGGGAGAGAGTTCGAGTCGCAGTGAGATTGGGGTCCGTCCCGCGCGTGACGCATCGGGACGGACCCCCGAAGGAACCGCGCGAGAGGAGGGGGCTACTCGCGCGGTCCAAGCAGGCGCATGCCGGCAATGCCCGCACCGATCATTCCGACGAGTGCCACGATCAGCACCCACGCCGGCATCGCGGATCCAGAGGAGGAACCCGACGACGCCGCCGACTCCGCCACCAGTCGGGCGCTCGGAAGGAAGACGAGAAGCGCTAACCCCGCGACCAGTGCAACGGCGATACCGCCCGTGGCCATCCGCACACGAGTCACCGTGAGCGAGCGTCGCTGATTCATCTGGACCCCCTGGACGATCGGTTGAACCCTGGGATCAGGGTCGTCCGGGCGCGAGCAGGGGGCAAGGGTCGCAACGGTCACATGTCAGGCAATGACCGTCCATCTGTCGGACAGGCGTCGGCCTCATCCAGGAATCCCCGCAGGCTTGCCAGCCGCACCGCCTCTCGGCGACCGCCCACTCCGAAGAAGCGGTAGATCACCATCGTCTCCTGACGCACGGTCGACTCGCTGAAGCCCACTCGCTTGGCGATCTGCGAATTCGTGAGGCCCTTGGCCATCAGCCCGAGGATCTGAGCCTGACGATCGGTCAGGACGCTCGGCGCGGAACGTCTCGGCGGGACGGGAGCTGAACCGGACTGGAGCGCCGCAAGCTCACCCACGGGGAATCCGCTGCCTTGGTCGGATGCACCGAGCAGCTCGACGGCACGGTCGGGCGAGGCGGAAATCGTCGTCAGCAGCGAGAGATACAGGGCCAGGACCGCAGCGACACCCGCGACGTCAGAACGCAGGCCATCAGCGGACGGCTCACCTGAGAAGGTCACCTGGAGGGCGCCGACCCGCTGGTTCGGCAGGCTCAACGGCCAAACCGCAACGGGCTCGAACGAGCCCTCCGCGGGGATGATTCCCGGGTACTCACTGCTGGCCTGCAGCTCGCTCGCCACGATGATCGGCTCCCCGGTGCGCACGGCGTCCGCCATCGGATCGACATCCCAGAGCGACATCGATGCGAATCTCTCCGCAACCTTGAGGGGAAGTCCGAACGTGCCCACGCTGTGCAGCGACCCGTCTGCGCCGAAGAGTGAGATGACACAGGACCGGGTCGCATGGGAGGGCAGCAGGTTCAGCACGATGTGCTGGCTGATCTGGTCGCACGTGGGCCTCGTCGTCAGGAAGCGGACCATGCCGAGCATGGCCTCCGAGCTCATGACGTCCTCCCGGCGCCGCGCATACGTCCGTGCCTCCGGCTCGGCGAGTTCCTCGCTCATGCCTCCCCCTCCCCTAGAGCAAGCAGTGCGTTCGTGAACGATCATGCCAGCGCTACGAGTGTAGGCCCGGAGCGACTTCGATAGGCGTTGACTGGAGCATTGTGCGCGGCACACCGCGCCGGACGAGCGTGGTCGTGGACACCTTCCCCTCGCTAGGCTCGAACTCCCCAGCGAGAGGAAGCACCATGACTGAGCCCCAGCCCGACGAGTCCCAGGACGCCAGGCGTCACGAAGAGGACATCAAGCACCACCCGCACGAGCGGGAGAGTGAGGAGGACGAGGGCTAGCCTCGTCGAACTCCCCTGCGCCGCCAGCCCATCACGGCCGCAATCGACAGACCGGACATGAGGCTGGCGACGCTGAGGAACGATCCGACGGACAGCAGGCTGCCGAAAGAGCCCACCGACCCGACGGAGAAGGCCGATCCCTGGGATCCGATCGACATGACGGAGTCGCGTGAGGCCACACTCAGCAATGAGTTCGACGAGCCGATGCTCCATCGGGATGAGCTCATGCTGCGACGGTACCCCTCGGGGACGCCCACCAGCCCGTCCTGATCCATGTCAGGATCGGATCTGCGCGAGCCTCGCCTCGGCCATGTCCTGCACGAGCTCGACGTCCACGTCCCAGTCCACCGGCACCCTCACCGTCTTCTTGTTGACGTCGTAGCCAGCGAGCCGGGGGATGAACGCCTCGAGGATCCCCTCTCCGAAGGGGGCGATGAGAATGTGGTTCTTCGCCACCGTGACACCGAAGACGTACTGCCCCTCAGTCTTGAGCATTGGCTGGTTCCAGGCGATGACCAGGTCACACTCCGGATGCGCCTTCTGGATCGCGTCGAAGATGCGGCGGACCGTCGCGCGCTTCGTGTCATCCGCATCAGCCAGGTACTCGTCGATCGTGGAGAAGCGATGCGCACTCGTGTTCCCTCTGGAGTAGAGGACGAGTGCGTTCGCATGAGTCCGACTGAAGCCGTGGTTCTCCTGCAGGTAGGCCATCTGCTCGGGGTACTTGCGATCCGAGATCTCGCTCATGACGTCGAACCAGTAGGACATCGGCTGCCCATGCTTCTTCTCGATCGCCGGGAAGTAGGACGCTCGGTCCGGATTCGTGGCCATGAGGAAATGCTAGCCGCCGAGCATGCTGTGGCTTCTGTGTGACCTGGACCGTCACGTGCCGCCACGTGGATGCCCCCGCGCACCCGATGCTGCCGCTACCCCTGCCTACCGAGCAGGCGGCGCGCTGCTCGGACCCGAACCCGGGCCCCTCTTGCCGATGTCAGGTCCGGCGTAGGCGGGCAGCAGGGGCAGGCTGTTCGGGTTGAAGCCCGCCGGGCACCTCTGCGTGACCTTCTCCAGGTACACGGACTGCCCCGGGAAGGCGGCCGTGGGCTCGAAGAACTCGGCGTAGCACTGGGAGCTGCAGTAGAAGATCGCTGCCGGACCCGACTTGGAGACAACTGACTGGTTGGTCTGGATGACCATCTGGTTCCTCAGGTTTCCGGACATGACGTAGCAGGTCTGGCCGCCCGTGACCTTGGAGTAGGACTCGGTGATGGTCAGCGCCAGCTTCGCCCCGGTGATCTCATTGCCCGCGGAGTCACGACGTGTGGTGAACGAGTCCTTGGAGGTGTTGAACACCTTCCCGGTGAAGCAGTCGAGAATGTCCCACTTGCTCGTCGACTGCACGTTGTAGAAGTACTGGCCCTTGGCGTCTGTCATGCCGCGGCAGGCATCCAGCTTGCTCTCGACACTGTTGGCGGGATCGAACCAGCCCAGGGCCAGAATCGGAGAGGCGTCGTTGGCGATACCGATGGGAGTTCGCTTCACCTCCACCTTGTCGGCGCCCATCTCTTCGATCAAGCACTTGGGAGCGATGTGATAGTGGTAATCGTCGCCACGACCAGCATGACCACCGCATTCGTCCAGTTCGCCGGCATCGAGGGTGTGCTGCAGCACAGCCGCCTGCGTCCAGGGACTGAAGAGCGGCACACCGTCAACGGCCACCCCGATCGCCCCGGAGCCCGGCACGGACGGGGATGCGGCCCGCACGGGTGTGCGGGGGAAGGAGAACAGGTAGTCGTGGGCCGTCGGGTACTGCTGGTTGGTCGCCGTGATGCCCACCATGCTGGGGGTCGACGCACTCGGCAGGCCATTGGAGGTGAACGTGACCGACGACGTCGTGCACCTGAGGTCCTTCACCTGCCCCGTATACGTGGCGTTACGGCAAAGCAGGTCAGTAGCAGAAGAGCTGGCCGCGACAGCGGAGGTGCCCCTGACCCACTTCAGGCGCCCCTTCACCTTCTTGCAGACCAGGTTTCCGCTGATCTGGCCCTTCTGCTTGCAGGCTTTGCCCACCTTGGCCGCCGGCTGAGCGGGAGCACTCTTGTAGTCGATCCCGTCATGGTCGTCATGTGCTGCCTCCGACGCACTCGAGCCCGCGGCTGAATCCAGCCACCCCTCATGCGCCGACGCTGCTGTCGGCAGCCCGAGAGCAAGAGATGCGGCCACCACCGTGGTCGTCAGCACTCGGCGAAACGTGGGGGTCTGGCCATGAATATCCACAGGTGAATCTCCCTACGGTGCATGCTGCGTTGTCGACAGTGCCGACCTTGCGACGGTTGGCCACCTGGCAGCGCCGCCTGACCACGCTATCGGGGGATGTCCGGCCACCGCGCCCGATTCGCCGAGAACCGGCAGACTGGAGCCTCTTACGTCCCGAAAGGAATACCCGTGGCAAACGTCGACTTCACCGTCGTCCGGGAACTCCCGCTCCCCGCCCGAGCCGTGTTCGATGAGCTCGTCGACTGGGTCGGCCATGGCGACTGGGTGCCTGTGACTCGTGTGGAGATTCTCTCCGGCGACGGCGGGGCAGGAACTGAGTTCGTCGCCACGACGGGGGTCCGTCCCATCGCACTCCCCGATCGCATGCGGGTGGAGAGCCTCGACAGTGAGGCCATGACCGTCACGATCACCAAGATCGGCCCCATCCTGACCGGTGACGTTCGATTGACCGTCGCAGCCACAGGCGACACGACGTCTCGACTGGAATGGTTCGAGGCGATTCGGGTGCCCTTCGTTCCGCAGGTCCTCTCCCGGCCGTTGGCCTGGGCAGCAGCGCGCGGTTTCAGCACTTCAATCTCGAAGATGGCGAAAGTCATCAGGACGCGTGACCACTAGCGACGAGCATGGGGTCAGCCTGCGGGGATGCCACACCGGAACATGACCGGCAAACAGCGAGTCCGCCAAGGCTGCGGACAGGTAACCGGGTCGAGGACTGATCTCTCCGAAACAGCGTGATCGCCCCCACATTTCGTCCAAAAGCGTTGAGAATCATTGCCGAACCCCCTACGTTCCATTGCAAGCTATTCAGGGAGACGCAATGCCTTCACGAATCGTCCGCACGCTGAGCATCGGGGCCAGTACCTCAGCTGTCGCACTCGGTCTAGTCGTTGGCCCTCCCGCTCACGCTGCGGAACAGAGCATGGCGGACCCGAATAACGCTCTGTCGTGGGTCAACCCGCAATTCGTTCACGTGGATCGGTACGGCCGCGGTGACGTACAGACCGACGTCAGACTCAACAACCCTGACAATCCGCCCACAGGCCTTCCAGACGAGCAGGCCTACAACACCGTGCGCCGCACATCATCCGTGTTGACGCCGGCCCTAATCCAGCAGTTGATTCAACGAGGATCGCCTCGTGCAATGCCTGGGAATGCGAACGCCGCGGGCGAGGGAGACGGTCTTCCCTACATAGCGGGCTTCACCTACTTGGATCAGGCATCTCGGCTGGAATTTGCGCAGTCGACCGAGGCTTATCCCCCCAATCGACTGTCCGAGAGGCAGTCCGGCTTCCTCAGCTACACACCAACCACCCGCAAATCTGAGATCCGCATGGAGATGCTGACCTTCGCGCAAGGCGTGCAGGATGGATCAGACCAACTCGCAGCCACGGAGCGTCTTCTTGGACAAGGCCTCGTCCTGGATGACGGAAGCTTGGTCGAAGTGGAAGAGGTACGAGATTCCCGGCGCATTGTGGGTGACTGGCAACGCAAGCAGGTCGCCAGCGGTCGTCCGATCCGGGCATACGTGATGGCTTGCAAGACTCCCTACGCGAAGTTCCGCGAGACAACAGGGTTCGACAACAGGGTTACAGCACAAGACGGCTCCCCGAATTTCACTTCGCTGGACCCGACCTGCATCGGGATCGGGTCGCTGATGACCAAGAAGCAGCCCGCCAACACCGAAGGCGGCGTCTATTCAACGTACGTAACTACCGCCGGACTCCCTCAGTTGATGAACCTCGCCAACACGACATCGCCGAATTTGGCACTGCTCTCGTCGGGCAACTGGATCATCTACACGGAGTTTGTGCCTTTCGGGGACTTCTACGGCACTAACGCGTCCAAGCTCCCACGCGGTCGCGTTGAGACCTTGCCATCGTGGAACTTCCCCCGCGGAGATTTCCAGCCCACTGGAACGGCATATGTCATTCCACAGTCCGATTCGATCGCCGTGAAGTGGCGACTTGCAGGCTGGCGTCCGAGCACTGGCGCCTTTTCCCAAGCCAGAGAGCTGGAGAGTTCGAACATCACGCTTTTCGTGTGCGACGGAGCCAACCTCACCGGTTGGAAGAAGGATGTGCGGGTCCTCACTATGGACGACCACACCATGGCCAAAGCGATTGAACGGGGCGTATGCGAACGCCGCGGAACCAAGGTCATCGACGATCCGCAGGAAGGGACTGTCGACCCAACCCAAACCCATGACTTCCTGACAGTCATTCCCCAGATTGAGCGGATACGACCCGGAATGGTGGTCGTCGCCCGGAACGCCAGTACCTGGAGAGACAGCAAGTGCACACTCCCAGTGGAGTGCACTGGTGGATCCGCGACGACCTTGACTTCACTCTGGCCTGGAACGCAGACCTACTACCGAGTTGGCGACGTTGGTCTCGACGGCGCGCAGCGCATCACTCCTGAGGAGTTATCCGCACTCCAGCGCCGTTTCGGTTAGGTCTGGATGCGAGTGGGGCGGGTCGGGCTCGAACCGACGACGACCAGATTATGAGTTCGAAAGCACTCGGCCCAAGAGGCGCCACTACAGGCCGACCGCAGTTAATTCCCCCGTTGTTCGCGTATTCGTATGGCCCAGAGCAATGCAGGGCAGACCACCAGGTCCCCCGGATCGCCAGAGGGTATCGGTAGCAATACCGGTAGCAATGTGAGCAACGCGCTAGCAGAAAGTCATTGAGAGGGCTGTAGATCTGCCGTTGTTCTGCAGGCACATAGTGAATGGGACATAGCCTGTTGGCGTATTCATGGACTCGAGCTTGCCGCCCGGGCCCCGAACGCCGCGAAGCTCTCACGAATCGCCTACAGAGGCATATCTGTATGGGCCTCAGCGGGCGTCGCGAAGGACGTCGACAAGAGCGTCAGCCGCACCTACCGCATGACTATCAACAACACGGGAGTAGATCGTCGAAGTGAGCATGGCACCTTTGTGACCGAGTCGCGCCGCGACCACGTGTAGCGGAATACCAGCCGCCAGCAGGGGGCGGGTCGGGCTCGCACCGACGACGACCAGATTATGGGGTCGCTGAATCAGCCAGCTCAGTCCCTAATGCATCCGCACCTGACCAATCGGCTTATGAGCACGAGCTCCGGACGGGCGTAGCCTTGGGCCATGACCTTCACGCGGCCCCCTGCCCGGACGGTGCCCGTGGACGATCTTGAGGATTGGCGAGGTGTGGATATCGCTCAGATCCGGCGCCAGTTGGCCATGACCCCCGCCGAGCGACTTCGTCACATGACTCACGTTGCCAACGTCTTGATGCAGATGCGACGAACAGCACGCAGTGGACGCTGACGATTGCCTCGAGGTCGAATTCCAGCCCTGGAAGATCCTGAGGAATCGCACCCCAGTTAGTTGGAGCAGGTCCCTGCTGGCGATAACCGCCACCGCCATTGTTGAAGGGGTGCCCCGTAGGGGGTGCCCCTTCAACAATGGCGGAGACGCGCGGGATTCGGGCGGAAGGCCCGAAGGGCCGGACGGGTCCCACCACCAATCGGTCCTCACGGCAGCAGGGGCCTCAGGACCCACGAGACCCCCCGCAGGCGTTCCTGCAGGGGGTCTCGTGCATCTGGAGGAAGCGAGGAGCACGCGTCGCCGTCACGTGGCGTGGTGCTAAGCAAACGCTAGGCCTTGTCTGGGCGCTTGATCTCCGTGTGCAGTCCACCTTGTGCTGCATTCGAACCGTCCACGCCGCCGCCTCGACCCCGAAGGACGAAGGCCACGACCACAGCAATGGCCGCTCCCAATAGTGGGCCTGCCAGATAGACCCAATAGGCGCTGTAGTCGTTGGAGACGATGTCAGGTCCCAGCGTGCGAACAGGATTCATCGATGCGCCTGAGAGCGGGCTCGCCCACAGGCCAGCAAGTGCGATGTACCCGCCGACACCGATGGCGCCGATGATGCCGATGTTCTGCGCTCCGGAAGCCGTGCCGAGGATGACGCTCAGCAGCCCGAAGGTGAGGACGACCTCCATCAGGAATGCCGCGCCGTGCGTGGTCGAGTCGCCGGGATAGTTGGAACCGTTGGATGCGGATACACCGATCACTGCCTGGAGGAACAGGGCCGCAAGAGTGGCGCCCAGCAATTGGGCCACGATGTAGCCGGGGACCCGACGCCAGGGGAAGTCACCTCGGAGTGCGAACGCCACGCTCACCGCTGGATTGAAGTGAGCGCCGGAGACCTTGCCCATGAAAAGGATCATGGCCATGACCATCAGGCCCGGAGCCACGACTGAGGCGGTGCGACCGATGGCGTTGTCGAAAGCCGCCCCCATCATTCCCGCGCCTGCCGCGACGAGGACGAGGAAGAAGGTCCCCAGCACTTCGGAGAACAAACGCCGCCACTCCTGATGAGGATCGTTGAAGTTGGTCAGGCGCGCGATGGCGTCCTTGGGCACCTCCGACAACCCCAACTGGAGCCGGAACGGGAAGTTCGTCGCCTCGTCCTGCTGGGCTTGAGGTGTGCTCACGCGTTCGCTCCGGCATGGACCCCGCCCACCGCATCGTGGAGTTTGGCCAGCAGGTCCACCTTGATGGACTCCACGTCCGTCTCGGCCCTCGTCGTATCAACCTCCCGGACCGAAGGCGCCAGTCGCGGGAAGACGTGCCAGGCCAGGAGTTCCGCCGCGTACCAGACGATCTGAGGTGTCATGGAGAATTCGGGATCCTCCATGGCCTCGGGTACCGGTACGTCCAGCTTCTTCAGCGCAGCGATGATCTCGGGTGTGGCTGCCTTACCCAGTGCGCTCAGTGAGTGGTTGGTGTGCTTCCAGTTGACGTGGTACTCCGGAACAGGGCGCGGCGTGATGGTCGCCCAATCGTCAGGCACCCGCGGGGTCTCGCGTGCGAAGACGTAATCGATCGGCTTGGCGATGGCGTCGCGACCCGTGAACGCCTCTCCAAGCGACCAGACCTTGCGAAGCGTGGCGATCATGGACGTATGGCGATGCTCATCGTTGTAGACCGAACCGGACTCCACCCACGGGGACACCACGATCGCCGGGACCCGGTAGCCGGAGCGATCGAAGGTGAAATCGCACTGACCGGGGCCCGCGTTCGGGTCAGGGGGCGGGACGGCACCGGGAGCAACGTGGTCGTACGTGCCGCCGGGCTCGTCCCAGCCGATGAACAGCGTCGTGTTGTAGATGTTGGAGCCCGTCTCGCTGTTCATGGAGCGGTAGGCGAAGTAGAGACGATTGAGGAAGTTCTCGCCTGCAAGAAGTGCCGACGGTGGATCCAACGGGACATTGACGTTGTCGGGGAAGAAGGAGCGACCCATCGCGGGGTGGTAGTCACCGTGGCCAGCAAGGAGGTTCGGCTCGACCAGCGAGAAGTCCGGAAGGGTCCCGTTCTTCGCATCCTCCTCGAACTGGCTGAAGGGCACGACGTTGGTGCCGATCTTGTCCTTCAAACGGGGCATGTGGATGAATGCCGTGAAGGAGATCGGGCAGGGCTCCATCACGTAGATCTTCCACGTCTTGCCGTGGGCCTCGAGCCGATCGAAGATCGTCTCGGCGTCGTTCTTGTGCGAGAAGTTCGACATCGGAGAGTTGATCGTGAAGCCCGATGATGTCGCGGCCGTCCAGAAGGACCGGTTCATGAAAGTCTGCGACGGCACCTCGGAGAACCAGTGGTCGAACACACCGAAGTCACGAGCGATTCCGTTGAGCACGGGCAGCTGATCGGGGCGGTACCCCGTCATGATCTGCGCATACTCCTCATATGTCGGCTGCCGACCGACCTCACCCATGAAGGTGCTGATGTAGTCGGTGACGAAGCCCTCCATCGTGGGCTCCTGCCCCGGAGCCGGCGCGTTCCAGGGTGCGGTGACGTACTTGCCGATCTTGCCCTTGTTGTGGTCATCGAGGGTGTTGAACAATTGGGTGTTCGTATGAAAGTACTCCTCCCCCGAATCAGGGTTCGGGGCGTCCATGTCCTCGGTGTCCTGGTAGCGCACGCGACCACTGCCGTCCGGGGGCTGGTGCTCCGCCCAAGCCGGGACCGGGTTCGAGAGGTCCTTCCCGAGGACCCCCTCCAGCTCCTTGCCATCGCCCGGACCGTAGAGCCGCCCCAACATGTTGTCGAAGGACCGGTTCTCAAAGAGGACCAGAACGACGTGATCCATGGCGTTGGCGTTGGTGTGCTGTGTCACGAGGGCTCCCCAGGCTTTGGATTCGAGTGGCAGATGCGCCCATGGCGCCCCTGATGCGTCGCGAATTGTATCGAGATTGGAACTAAACGGGGACGATTCACTCCATCTGCCAGAGGCGGAAGGGCATGTGCACGAATCCGGGAAATCGTGTGCACGCTGCTGGCAGGACACCGAGTCAGGTCAGATTCAGTCAGGTCGGATTCCATGGGGTTCAGAAGTTTCGCAGGGCCCGCGCTCTCGACTTTGGGGGCGCAAAACAGTTCACAGGCGCGCACCAGCACGTACCGTGGTCCATGCCGAGCCAGTCCATCGCGAATGGAGTGTATTGCCCCATTCTCAACAGACGGCTTACCAATACACCTAAGGAGTGGGGCGGGTCGGGCTCGAACCGACGACGACCAGATTACGAGTTTCATCCACGTCGGCTAACAGGGATCTCGATCATCCTCGTCTCGTTCGCTGCGTGGTTCTCACCCGTCATGAGGTCAACGACACGCATTCCACGTCGCCGGGAACACCATTCGGGACGTTGAAGTTGGCCAAGGCGATGAGCTCCCACTTTCCTTCCGAACTGCGGAGGAAGGTGAGCATGCGCGGGGACGCTGTGTCCCGGTACTCGTCACCCTCCATGACGAGGTCACTCACCACGGCGTCGTACGTGACGACGAGAAGATCATCGCTGCGCGCGACCCCGACGTTGGCAAAGTCGTAGGCCTGAGCCGGCGCCCACTCAATCGGCTCACCGTCGGCCGTCGGCCACCCCTGCCCGTCGGCCAGTTGGATCTGGTTGGCCGTGTGGCGGATCTTCTCTTTTGACTCCCCCGTGGTGATGTCACGCCACTTCTCGACCAGTGAGGTACCCAGGGCAACGTCTTCAGGGCTCGTGGCCGGCGTCTCGCCGCTCACGCTGATGGGGTCCTGCTCGCAGATGGCTCCGATGGCACTGTTGAAGTTGGCGTAGCTCACCGCCACCCAGTGCCCCATCTCCTCGTTCCAACGAAACACCGAAATACGCGGGGCCTTCTCTGCCGACATGACCGCACCCGCGTCGGGCGATGTCGCCCCGGGCTCGCTGACGAAATAGCGAATCACGCGGATGTCATCGCGCGGCTCTGTGACGACGAAATCCGACAATTCGAAGGCGTCGATATCGAGCGGCACGTAGTTCCCAGCCGTGTAACGCTGGCCCGTGGCTCGCAGCAGGGTGAACGCTGGATCGAGGTAGGGCCTGACGATCTTCATCCCCGTCTCCACCTCTTCGGTGGATGTCGCGACCTCGCCCTCTCCACGTCCCGTGAGTGCCAGCAGCCCGAACCAAGCGTTGATGAGATCCTCTCCACTCGCCTCACGATTCGCGAAGGCACCCTTGGGGTCCGTGTAGGCCGCAGCCCTTGCCTCGAACGCCGCGCTCTCGTCAGATGACGTTTGGTTTCCACAGGCGGCAATGAGCACTGCTCCGACAAGTGCGGCGAGTACAAGGCCGGGGCGCTTATTCATGACCAGAGCCTAGGCCCTTCGTCTCTGGAGCCTCCAGCGCGATCTCCCCAGGAATCACAGCTGCGGCAGGGCATTGAGAACGCTGGCAAGTCTCCTGCCCCCGGTACCTCAGGGAACCTTGTCGGCAAGGTCAGCGGACGCCACCTGTGAAGAGAAGCAGAGGGTGGGGCGGGTCGGGCTCGAACCGACGACGACCAGATTATGAGTTGGCGGCGACAGCATGAGTA
>Ga0255779_1001358_pt1 | contig 27895 bp, 22 predicted proteins | sample 011ome_21_FD_179977 | JGI IMG/M metagenome (GOLD analysis project Ga0255779, IMG submission 179977) | Coastal salt marsh microbial communities from the Groves Creek Marsh, Skidaway Island, Georgia - 011508AT metaG (version 2) | ecosystem: Environmental > Aquatic > Marine > Intertidal zone > Salt...
TGGCGCCGAAGATTCCTTTCGCGGCGAAGATGAACTTTAACGCGTTCCAAGTTCGAAGGTACAAACGCGCGAACAGGAAAGTCTCCGTGGTTTTACAGGAGAGAACGAAACATTTAGGGAAGAAAAGCGAGGTGGTTTCCGTGAAACCAGGGAGGGCGAGGAACCATTTGATCCCGCAGAAATTGGCCAAATACGCGACCGAGGAGAACGTGGAGAAAGCGTTGAAAGAAAAAGAGGAGAGAGACGTATCGGAGGAGGAAGAGGAGGAGCATTTGGACGAAGACGAGGAGAAGAAGGTACGATTATTTTATAACATCTCGTTTTTTAGTCGCATCGAGAAGACACGTGCATGTGTATAGGCTGTGATGACTCTGAACCTGTTCGGACTAGAGTATCCGAGTTCGCAAACGTTCGCGTTTATAGTAACGCTGAAGACAAAACAGCGTTCCCTTGGCTGTCTGAGCTTAATCACACACGCGTGTCTTGTCTGACTATTTGATAGTATTCTGAGAGAGAAAAGGAGCGCGATGACGAAGATACCCGATTCGCTAAAAATGTTGACGTAGTCTTTATAATAGACGCTGTCGAACCGGCTGTGGAACTGAGCGCTCTTCGTATCGATTTTTCGCGGTCGAATAGTAACTTACGCGTTCACTTTTTCTCGCACGACTTACACAAACAGAAATTAAAATTAGCTATTAAAATGCTCACGAGAGGGAACCCGGTGACAATTAAGCGCGCGACGAAGCGGAAAACGGACGTGTTTAATATTCCAATCACGAAAGACGACGTCGTCAAAGAGGTGAGATTTTCTTTTTCTTTTTAAATCCGAGGAACCGCCGCGCGAGAAAAGAGGAATAAAGGAAACAAAACGCGAAATAAAAGCGAGTGATGAACGATTGTCACCTGAGCATAAGCGCCTCCGGATGAATGTCCGGACTATGCCATATAACGTGAGGAAGATTATAATTCTGACGCTTTTATGTTTATGTTTACATCGACCGCATCATTTTTCTCTTCGTGACGAAAACAAACGTTAAACTCTCGTTCTCTCTCTTCTTTGAAAACAGGTTGCCAAGCAAAAAAGCGTGGACCTGGACACTAAATCCATCATGTTAGACAAACCCATAGACTCGTTAGGCGAATTCGACGTCCCGTTATGGGTCGACGGTCGCGAGCTCGAGGAGAAGCTCAAACTCGTCGTCAAGAAGAAAGCGTACAAGTAGTGATGACGATAGTGGTACACGCGTGTTGTTATTAAAAAAAAGAAAGCTATTCGCTACGACATGTATTATTATTTCATTCGTTGAACAACCACGGCGATGTTCGCGTGGTGTAAAACGTAATTCGCGACCGAGCCTAGGAAAAACTCCTTAATCGCGCCCCGTTTATGACTCGCTAATACGATGGCTTCAAACTTGTAACGAGAATTCTCGTTCTCATCCACTCTTTTACTCTCTTCAATGATAGCTTCGGCCACGTGATGCTTATCCGTCTCCAGCAATTTCACGATTACTTCCACGCCGCACCCGCACTTTTCCAAGCGCGGTTTTATGTGCGTCTCGATCCATTCTTGCGCGTGAAGCACGGCTTCGGCTTCCGAGTGGTCGTGCGACAGACCGAAATAGCTCGACCCGTGCGGCACGATTTGTTTCTTCGCGACCGAAAGTACGGTCACGATATCTGAAGGTCTGAAAAAATTTTCGCACGCCCACGCGCACATCTCTTCCGAGCTTGAAGTGATGTCCACGGGTAAGAGCACGCGTCGTCGTCGAGAGTTGTTCGTGGACATTTCTCTCTCTCCTCTTCTTCTTTGTGATGTGCTTTGTTTTGCTGACTCGTTTTCCCAAAGGAGATTTTTGTATTTAGGGTATTAAACCCTACTCACCCGAAACACTCCTTTCCTTTCTCTCTCTCTCTCTCTCCTGAAAGAAGAAAATCTTCAGAAAGCGCGCATTTGCACTTAGGCGAACACACATCTGCACAACCAAGATGGGCAAAAGAAAAGCGAAAAAGAAATCGAATTCCGTGAACAAAACGAATTCGTACTTGAGTCGTTATCAAGTGAAGTTCGCGCGGCGACGAGCGGGTACGTTTTTCGCGCGCATCATTTTGCCATTTTTTTTTCCTCCTCCTAAAAGCTCCTCCAGAGGGCTTATTGGAATTTGAAGACGCGCGAAACGCTCGAGGAGTGAAATCTTTTCGCGTTCGAACGAGACCGAAAGTTGTTTCTTTGCGAACAGTGCGAGACTTTCGTCGAAATGCGCGCGTTTTATCTCGAGACGCGTGGTCGCTTGTACTTTTTTAGGCGCGCAAAAGAAACGCGATTCGCATTTTCCGGGCTAAACACGTTCCAAAAGCTGACCCTTTTTCCCTCTCATCGTTCTACCACACAACTTTCATCATCTTTCATCACAGGCAAAACGGATTACCAAGCTCGCCGCGCTTTAATCGCGCAAGACAAGAACAAGTATAACACGCCAAAGTACCGATTTGTGGTCCGATTCACGAACAAACGCGTGATTTGCCAGATTGTCTACGCCACCATCGCGGGCGACGTGACCGTCTGCCAAGCGGACTCCTTGGAGTTGGACAGATACGGGTTGAAAGCGGGGTATACGAACTATCCAGCGACGTACGCGACTGGTTTGTTGTGCGCTCGACGCATGCTCACCAAGTATAACTTAGCGGAGACGTACGAAGGTAAGACTGAGGATCTTGGGGAAGATTATCACGTTGAAGCGGAAGGGGACGCGAGACCGTTTAAGTGCTTTTTGGATACGGGTTTGGTGAGAACGTCCACCGGGGCGAGAGTGTTCGCGGCGATGAAGGGCGCCTCGGACGGCGGTTTGGACATCCCGCACAACGAAAAGCGTTTCGCGGGCTACGATTTGCAAGACAAATCCCACGATCCGGACACTTTGGAGAGATACATTAAGGGCGGCGTCGTCGCGGAATACGCGGAGGAGATGCAAGAGGAAGAACCGGAAAAGTTTGAGGCGCACTTTTCCAAGTACTTAGCTGCGGACCAAGACCCGACGGAATTGGAAGAGTTATACGAGGAAATCCACGACGCGATTCGCGAAGACCCGAGTTTTACGAAGAAGCCGAGATCTAAGCCGGCTGACGCCGGTAAGAAGTTCAAGTTGCCGAAGTTGACGTACGAACAAAAGAAGGCGAACCTCAAGGCGAAGATTGAAGCTTTGCGCGCGGAGGCTTAAAAAACAACACATAATCAATAGAGAGAGAGAGAGAGAGTCGGGAGAGACAGAGAGAGTCGAGTAATATTAACGTAATAACTACTATAAAAGAGATAACAAAAAATGTGTCACGCCTTTTCTTCTTCTTCCTTCTTCTCGTGTTTGACTTTCCTCACATTTTCCCCGAGACTTGCCTCTTTCTTTTCTCGATGGAAACGACCAACACGCGATGAGCGCTTCTCTCAAAACAACACCGCATCCTCCGTCTCCGTCTCCTTCTTCTCTCCAAGAGCACCACACGATCCCACCTCTGATAATATCCGACTGTTCGCACGTGAAAGACACGCTCTCTTGTTTACTCCACACGATACTCTTTCAACGGTCGCTCGGTCCGATTTCAGTCCGCGACTGCACGTGCGACTTTTGCGACGTGACGTATTGCCAGGCGAAATCAGCGTCAAAATCAAAAGGAGGAGACGATAACGACTTCGTCGTTGGGAAATACGTGGATGATAAGATTCAGAGAGTGATTGAACACTGCATGCAGATGGCGGTTTCAACGAATCATCGAGTCAAAGAGGTGACAGTTTTGTTGCACTTTTACGAGAAGACCATGACGACGACGACAAAGAAAACGAGCAAAAACAACAGCGCGAGTAACAGTCACAACAGCAGTCCTCGCGGCGGCGCGGGGACGTCGTCGTCGTCGTGGAAAAATGGCATTTCCGGCGGCGGCGCGACGATTCAGACGAGCTCGTTGACGAATCGAATGCGCAACGAGGACAACGCGCAGGCGAAGAAGTTTGGACGAAAGTGGGAGACGTGGCAGATTTCTTTGGAGATGTGGGACGAGGACTCGTTGCTGGTCAATTCGAGAGGAGAGTCGATGGAGAAGCAACGCGAGCGCGCCGCGAATGACTTGGCGGAGACGTTGAGTGGGACGATGACGCATATTTTAGCTCTGTGCGAGGAGAAGAAAGAGCACGTGCCGGCGGTGACGACGGAGAGGATGCCGAGTTTTCCGTTTGAAATCGAGCTGGTCGAGATTGACGGGTTGAATAGTCGGGGCGGGAGCGGGAGTCAAGGCGGGGTGTTTTCGAGCAGTTTTGGGATGCTGAAGAAGTTGTTGAAAGACTCCACCCCGACGCAGTTGATTTAGATTTTTTAGATGTTAGAGACGTACGTCGTCTCGATGGATGCGCGCGTGTGTATATAAAATAATGTAAAAGAGAACTATTCTTGATAAGTTTAACTCGCATCATCACTTTGCCATGCGATCTCTCTCTCTCTCCTTCTTCACTTGCCTTCTCACCAATAACTCGTTCCTCAATCGCGCGGCTTCGTTTTCGTCGAACTCGCCCATCATCACCCGTCGCATTCTGCTGTGCAAAAGCTTCTCCTCTTCCATCTCTCTTTCCTCTTCTTCCGTAATTTTACGCACTGGAAACCATCCGGGCAATTCGAACGCATCGAAAGCTTTACCGAGCTCTTCGCTCAACATCGCGCTTCCCATCCCGGCGACGACGCCGCCTAACAAAAACCCGCTCGGCGCGCCGCTCACACCTCGATACAACCCCCAAATCGCACTTCCAGTCACTCCTCCTGCTATCATATCGTTCATCACACCATCTCTCTGTCTCAACAACTTCGCCGTCTCTTTACTCCCTAAAAAAGTCCCTCCGACGACGACAAAATTCGTCGCCATGTTCAGCGCGTAGTGCGGCGCGACCGAAACCGGGCGTCCGCGAACCAACGCAAACGCGAGACCAGATGCGACCCCAGCGCACCCGCAATAAAACGTGCCCTCGACCACGCGCTCGAGCCACCCAGGATTGCGTAAAATCATCGGGTTGCTCGGTAACGAGAGCGGTTTGATGATATCGTTATTCGTATTCTTAGTAGTAGTAGTATAAGCGGCTCCACCATCATCATCCTCTTTCTTCTTCTTCTTCTCTTTCCGCCAGAACGATCCACCCCCCATCTGCGTCCCAAAAGTGAGGAGTCTCGTGTTATTATTACTACTCCTTCTACTGTATTCTCTCGATTATCTTCTCGTTCTCGGCATAAACTTCTGTCCTTTCTGACTCAATCTTTTCCTCCTCTTTTGCAACTCTTTCTCCAATTTCCCCGCACCTGCGGCTTTCAAACGCTCGTACTTCTCGAGTATTTCCAGCTTCTTCTTGAGCGATTTTTTCAGGTGATAATTCCTCGGCAAGAGCTTTTTCTCTTTCACTTCCACGTCTGTATCTCCTCCTTTCGATGACTTACTCTCGTTCTTCTTAGTCGCCGAGGGCATCTCTCGTCGCTCTCTACAAGGGCAGTTTTTATGGTGGTTGGTTTGGGAAAATTATTCCATTTCTCCATTAAATCTCTCCTTATATCTCTCTCTTTTGATGCGCTCTGTCTCCTCCTTTGCGGCGTTTTCCACGTGTTCCAATCATCACTCGTCGTCGCGTACTTCAGTGTCTTCGAGGAGCGCGAGGAGCAAAAAAACGTCCGTCATAGAGGCGTGGAATCGTGATGATGATGCGCGCAGCGTAACAACAAATGGAACATTAAGATACGACCGAAAAGAAGAACAACAACTGAATGCGTCGGCTTTCTTCACCCCTTTTCGAGCGCAAACGAGGGCGAAAACGACGTTTACGGCTTCGAGGAGGAGACGACAAAGTGGACGAGTTTTTTGCGTCGTCGCAGGAGGAGGAGGAAAAGGAGGAGATTTGAACCAGCCGTTACACGCGATGACGATGCGAAGGAAACGCATCCGCGCGAAAGAAGCGTCGATTTTAAAACTGCCGGCGGCGTCGACGAAGAGGAAAGTGGCTATTTTCGTCGAGCCGTCGCCGTTTACGCACGTCAGCGGGATGAAGAATCGGTTTTTACGTTTGATTGAAAACTTAGCCGAATTGGGCGACGAGGTTGTGGTTATCACGCCGTGCGTGGATCCTCCGGAGGAGTATTGCGGGTGTAAAGTTATCGGCGTGAAAGGCATCGTGTTGCCGTTTTACGGCACGGATACGCTGTTGTTGTCCACGGGTTTGAGCGGGAGAGTGTATCGGGATTTTAAGGAGAAGAAACCGGATTTGATACACTGTTCGACGCCGGGGACGATGATTTGGGCGGCGATTTTGTATTCGAAGATGTTTGGGGTGCCGTTGGTGCAGAGTTATCACACGCACATTCCGCATTATATTCCGCGGTATACGCCGGAGGCGTTTGGGATTGCGAGGTTTTTACAGAGGCGGATGTGGGATTTAATTCGCATTTGGAGCGGATTCGCGCAGACAACTATGGTGACCAGTTCAATCATGGAGGAAGAGTTGAGACAGATGGGGTGTTCGAGGTTGCAAGTGTGGCAAAAAGGCGTGGATACGGTGACGTTTAATCCGCAATTTAAAAACGAAGAGTTTTCCAGGCGCGTGTTGACCGAAGGGAGGAGTGGACCAATCATCGGGTGCGTCGGAAGACTCGGCGCGGAGAAGAACTTGTACGCTTTGAAAGAGATTTTGACGCATTTACCGGAAGATACGAACGTGGCGATCATTGGCGATGGACCGGAGAGGAAAGCGTTGGAGAAACACTTCGAAGGAACGAGGACGACGTTTACCGGGATGTTGACTGGAGAAGATTTAGCGATGGCGTACGCCGGTTTAGACGTGTTTGTGATGCCATCGGAATCGGAAACGTTAGGATTTGTGGTCATGGAAGCTATGGCGAGTGGCGTGCCGGTGGTGGCAGTTGCCGCGGGTGGATTGTTGGACATCATGACCAATTGCGCCGGGAATGCCGGGGAGTTGTATCCGTCCGGGGATTACGCCAAAGCCGGCGAGTTGACGAGAAGTTTACTGACGGATAAGCAAAAGTTGGCGAGATACTCGCAAGCGTCTTTGGAGTACGTCTCGCAGTGGTCGTGGATGTCCTCGAATAAAAAGTTACGCAATCGACAATATTTCAAAGCCGTTCGCAGACATTGGAAAGCAAACTTTGGTAAGGAAAGAGCGAAAAAGATTAAAGTGCGACAGTGGATGGCAAACGCGTTGCAGTTTGTAACGAGTGGATGGTTTCTGGTGAACTTGGCCTTCATCGTTGCCGCGTTTGGGATTGTTCTCGCAGGGAGGAACTTGGAGTTATCCGCGAACGTGGCGAAGAAAGTCGCCGCAAATAGCGCCACAGCGAACGGGGTCATCAAAACCGTCATCGCGGCGATTGAAACTGCAATTATGAAATATGGCGTTCCCGTAGCCATGTCTGCGAACGTTGTCGCGATTGCGTTAGCAGGCATCGTGCCGTTTATGACAATGATTCCGTTGTTCATCGCGAGTGGCTTGTTTTTTGGCGTCATCCCGGGCGGCGTTTTGAATGTCGTCGGAGCAACGGTAGCGGCAGTATTCGCGGCGAACGCTTCGCGTGCGGTCGTGAAAGCGGCGGCGACGATGAAGCAACCAGCCGAGCTGGTGCTCGTAAAATCCAACGCGCCCGTCCGACGATTCTTGAAAGCTCAAATGTCCGCCGTAAAAAACGGCATCGTCAATGAAAACATCATTTCGCAATGTTCCTCCATTTGCGCTTTGCGATTATTCCCACACTCGCCATTTACGGTCGTTTCGTACGTTCTCGGCGCTATTCGAGACCTTCGGCTTCGCGCCATCTTTCTCGGCACCGCGGTTGGTACCATTCCGTGGGCCTTATTCTACTCCTTGGTCGGCAACAGCGGTAAAAGCTTGCTCCAACTCTCCTCCTCTTCCGCGAAGAAAGCCGCCATCGTCGCGTCGAGCAAAACGCCAGCAGACTTGGCCGCTTTCACGAGTGAACGAATCGTCGACGCGTTATCGCGCGCGGACAAACTCGTTCCCAAAGTCTTAACGGGCTTGGAAATGGTGATTGTCGGTATCGCGCTTGTCTTGACCCTTATAACCGCGGTCAGAGTCGCGTTGGACGTAAGAGCCGAACAGCAGAAAAACAACCACCAAATGGAATCCTCATCCGGATAGGAAGGGTTTTAATACTCATAAAGATACCAAAACGAACGTGTAATACACATCCTCCGCGTAACATCTGATACGCCTTTTTTCCTCAAGTCTTTTAAGTGGATAAATCTCTCCACAAAAATATATGCTTGGCGCATCAACAGTCCTCTCTCAAACGACCGCCGCGGTCGTCCACAAACGCGACAGCAATGCATTCGTAGTACCATCATTCACAAAATCATCTCGGTTGTCTCGGCAAACGTCCATTCTTGCGTCGTCGTCGTCGTCTTCCTCTCACGGGGAAAACAACGACGAGAACGAGAAACTTCGCGTTCCATCGAACCTTTTCCCCGGGTTCCCATCCCCGGAAAAGAAAGCCGCCTCATCTTTGGTCACGTTAATGACGATGGCGGCGTGTCGCGTCGTTTTAGATCAGTGGTGCGGGTCCAGGCATCGATCGCCAATGTACAACAAACTCATCGATTACATGCAAAAAGGTGCCCCACATACCAAAGGACAGCCCAGACCGATACGAGACGGCAACGCGTGGCTGCACGAGCTCATGCGACACCCGGAGCTCGATTTCCGCCTCGCCGCGGTACGAATTCTCGAAACGAGGAAACTGTTAGTCGATACGGAGTTTAACTGGGACGCGATGAACGCGAACGCGAGGGAAGGAATAGTCGCGGAGAGCGTCGCTTTGAACAAGTTATATTTGAGTCAACTGGCGGAGTGTACCGAGAGCGAGGAGTTTTGCGACGCGGAGGATGTACTCAAAGACGACAAAAGAAACGACGACGATTCGGAGGGAGGGTGATTTTGACCAGACTACCCCTGCTCGACTTGTGCGTAGGGCAGATGATACGCTTTTAGTATGTAGTACTCATCAATACTGTCGTTTTACGCGTAAAACGTAAAGCGCGCACAGAGGACACTCGACCGTTATCTCAGGCCTCACAATTTCTCCTTCCCCTTCCACAAGAATAAACCACCGCGTGCGAACGCTAAAAATGCCACCTCTACCTCCTCGCCAAAACGAAAACGACGAGCACAGCGGCACGAACAACACCTCGATCGATTTAACGTTGACGGAATCTGAGCTCCAAATCATCCACGCCTTTCGCAGTCTCACGAATCCCGTCATCGAATGTTCGCACATGCTCTCGCCGTTCGCGGCGTACATCTCCCACCAGATGGCGATGACCACGTCGCAAATCACACGAACGACGTGGTTTATCGCGCGGTACTGGTGGTTGAGACATTCGAGGCGAAGGTACGGACCCGTGGTTGCCTCGCTGGCGATTGGCGGGGTGGTTATGCAACACAAACGGAGGAAAGTTGGAGGAGCAGTTGGGGAAGTTGGTGGGGCAGTTCCCCTGATGTACTCGACGACGGGATTGGAAATCGGGAAAGGATTGAAACTGTTTTTACACTTAGCGAGAAAACTAACGACCCCAGATCCGCTTCCAGAATTCACCGGGTCGATGATACTCTTCGTCGCCGCGTTTGCGCCGCACAAAGCGTTGGTTCGACGGTTTTTGAAACTCGCGGCGAAGGTGTGCAAGATACCGAGGATACGGAAGACGTTGCAGAAAAACGGGAAGAAGTTGGCGAAACTTTTGGCGCAGAATAAAGCAAAGAACGAGGTGTTTAGCTATCGCCAGGCGCTGAACGAGGCGTGGAAAGAGTTGGAGAGTTCGCTGGCGCCGGACGTGTTGCAGAGCATGCGGGTGGCGGAGAGGAGGGCGGCGGCGATTGCGCACGGCGCGTTTGAGGAGGACGACGCGGACGCGTTGTTTTTTAGCGAAGAGAAAGAAGATAGCGATGATGATGATGACGATGAGGTCACGCGTAACAATAATAATAACAGCAGTAGCAGTAGTAATAGTAGCGCGAATAATGAGTGGAGGAGAAGGAATAATAAGTTTGGGCCGAAACTCCCCGAACGAAAGAAGAAGGAGAAACAGGAGCAGCCGCAGCAGCGGCACAAGAGGAAACCGTCGACGTTACAACGCGTCGGATCGTTGGTAAACGTGGTCACGGGTGGTGGGAAAGGTAAAGGTGACTGTGGCGATGAGGATATAGGAGTAGAGGGAGAGGATGAAAACGATGGGAGTAGAGCTCTGGTCACTTTTGATGCGCTGCAAACGCATAAGAGTCCTCGCGCCTCGAGAAGCAGATGGTTCGATACGCCCTCGGATGCAGAAGAGGAAGATATAGACGAAGAAATCGACGATATTATCCGGAATCGAATCGCTAGAAATAATAATAATAATAATAACAGCAAAAGTAAACGCGCAGTTGCGAACAACAAGAACAAAAAAGATAAGAGTGGCTCGAACGGCTTAAAAAGGAACGGCGTTTTGTCCATCGTTCAAAGATCGGTGTTACACTTGGTAGAGGATGTGAGGTGTTTTCCGCAAGACGCGGTCGATTACGTCTTCCTCGGCGACGCTGGATTACCCCTCGCGAAACTTCCGAGAGAGTCAGAGGTCGAACGGTTCATCCGCGCGATTGAAACCGAAGCGAAGGATTGTTTCACGCACGTCCAGTTGGCGTGTTTTTTGATGCAACGACAAAACAAAATCGACATTGCGGCCGAAGCCGTCGAACGGTCCGCGAAATGGAGAAGCGGATACAAATTTCTCGACGACCGCGCGTTGAAAAAGTTTCAAAATGTCATCTTTCGTCATCGAAGATTACCGAGAGGCGGCGCGCAAGTCATTTTCCGTTTGCGCGCGGCGCACGATATGATTTTGAAGAAATCGAGCATGGATTCCTCTCTGAATTTAGAGATTGTTGTCTGTGCTATCGTCTCAGTCGTCGAACGCGAGTGGCAGAAACTTCGCGCGTCTGGGAACGGACGTTTGCGTGGAGGTATCGTTTGTGTCGTTGATTGTGCTGGGTTGGATATAACCGCGCTTCCGATTTCGCTCGTCGCCGCGACGTTGCGACTTTTAGACGCTAACTATCCAGAGTTAGCGGCGGAAGTACACGTCACTTCAGTCTGGTGGGCTGCGAAAAGAGCTCTGAAAGCGTTACTCGATGGCGTCTCGACTTCGTCAAGAGCTCGCGTGCACATTTACAAATCTGGAAACAGCGGAACGGAGAAGTTACTGGACCATTTCGCGAGACATCAATTGCCTTCCTGCATCGCCGGAGGCACGTGTAAATGCCGAAGATGTAAATCGCTTCCCACCGCGCAAATGTTTCGCACGAGAGAAGGGACGTGGCGAGACATTCCTTGGGGAGAAATGAATGCGAGTCAACGCAGACAGTACGTCCGACATCATTTCGTGTACCTGGTTGGTTTGTGTGCGTTTTACCCGATGCACTTTGCACGGATGACTGCGCACCCTTTCTTGGTTTCCGCGGTAAAACTCGATTCGCGAATGTCGCGGCGAACACGAATAATGGTGTGGCGAACAGTTATGAGTGCCATCGTGTTGCTCGTCACGTTTTGGATATGGCAATGGATGGAATCGAACCCGACACAAGTTGAGATCATTCGCGACGACATCAGCAGCAAAGTCATCAACTTGCGGGAGAAAGGTAAGGCGAGAATCGACGATCTTCAAAGGAAAGCCGTATTGGCGCGCGATAGGTTCAAGAACAGTAAATTGTAGATTTAAGTGTTACAATGTGTAGTTTAATTTTCAAATAAATTGTGTAGTATCGTGTAAAGCGTGTTTCTCTTCTTCTTCTTTCAGTCGTGTCGTATCGTTCAATCTTTCTTTCTTAATAGTTTCCACCATAACCGCCTCCGCCTCCGCCACCACCGTAGCCGCCACCACCGTAGCCGCCACCACCGTAGCCGCCACCACCGTAGCCACCTCCGCCGCCGTAGCCGCCTCCGGCTCCGCCACCACCGCCTTGGTTCGGACATTTGTTTGCGAAATGACCCGGCTCGCCGCACTTATAGCAGTTTCCTGAAGCGCCGCCGCCGCCACCACCACCACCACCGCCATATCCACTACCACCACCATAACCGCCGCCGCCGCCGGTGGTTTGTTGGTTGGGACACTTAGACGCCCAGTGTCCTGGCTCACCGCATTTGTAGCAGTTCCCGGAAGCGCCTCCTCCGCCTCCTCCTCCACCGCCGCCATCACCGCCGTAGCTTTGTTGATTGTATCCACCAGCGCCACCACCCATGTTACCACCCATGGCAACGCCCCCTTGGCCTGACTTCCATTCGTTCGCTGCGACGGACGGAGCGCCACCGCCACCACCTGCCGGGCGATCGACTTTTTCTTCCAAGATTGACTCGCCGTTGTGAAGTTTTTTCAACTTTTCAATCAAGACTTTCGACTCGTCGGCAAAGTTTCCGTCGCAGATTGGTTCAACCGACTGAATCGTGTACTTCACGCGCGTCATGTCGTTGTACGTGTCTTCGTTAACCTTCAACTTGAACTTGTACTCTCTCCACCTGATGTCGTCCCTTTTTTTCTCAAACGAGTGAAAGTCGGTGTCCAAGAGATGTTTGAAATCCGGCGCCGGCATGCCAAATAACTTTTCACCAACCTCGCCAAAGACACTCGCCATTACCGCCCCGGAATAATCCGCCAATTTTACGGTACACAGGTATCTCCAATCCACCGACGGTATGACGGTGTCGTAGTGTCGTTCGCATTCCCACATGCCGTTCATTTCGTTCTGGCGCATCTTCTTTTGACACTTGCGTCCGTCGTGATCCATAGGGCAGGCGGGATACATCGGCCCATTGTCGCTGTTGTGAATGTACGTGATCGAACCCCTGCAAACGACCCAGAATGCATTGCTGCACCCACCGTTCGCGGCTTCGTTTTCGATTTGTCGAATGGTGGCAAATCTGTCGCCTCTTCCGCCGACGGCGCCAGCTCCGCCCATGCCGCCGGAAAGGACTTGTACGTCCTCCGTCTTTCCGCCAGCGTCGTACCACGATCGCAATTGTCCCGCTTTCGGATGATCTGGATTCACATCCATGACAGTGTTGTTTCTGATGGACAAGTTCTTCCCGTTAAACTCGCCGACGCACGCGCGCTTGCACGCCAAGATTGGGTGCTGGTTCTCGAAGAGCATCGTCTCGAGCTTTTGACCGAGACCGTCGGCGTGTTCGCCCCACAACGTCAACTCCACTTCCGCGCTGGAATCGTCGCGAAGCTTGATCGAACGCTTCGCTTTCTCGCCACCCGTTCGAAGCATTTGCATCGAAATCGGACTTACTTCGTGAACGACACCCATGACATCGATGGAGGTATCCTTCATCAACGTCTCGATTTCTTTGATGTTGCGGAAGTTGTATTGCACCTTTGGGATTTTCATCGCACCCTGGGCGTTCTCCGGCAACGGTTGGACGACTGTGTTGTGGTCCAACTTCATCTCGTACGCACCGATCGCATATCTCGGGTTTCGAGACGCCGTTAACGTTGCCTTTGAAATCTCGTACACCCCGTATTGTTGCATCTTCTCCGCCAAGTTCAACGCGCAGTCGCCAAAGCACACGACTTTCATTTCGCTGCCTTCCGCATCGACCACGTCAAAGCCGAGAACTTTCCCTTCGCCTTTGGCGTTGTGCCACGTGCGCACTTCAATCGGCGTCGTCACGCGAACGCACACGGACCAGCCTTGTTGGTACGGGTTCAAAGCTTGCAAAGGCGTATAATTCGTCGCGCCGCCGTACTGGGTGCCTACTTTCCCGGTTGGACCACCGCCTCCGGCGCGATTACCACCGTAACTGCTCCCGTAGCCCATATCGTTTTGTTTCGCGCCCATGGAATCGTACCCGTTGCCGCCTGCGCCGTTTTGGTTTCCGCCACCATGACCACCGGCGCCTCCGCCGTAGGGATTTTGTTGTTGTTGTTGCCCGTACGCGCCGTGTCCGTACCCGCCCCCGCCGGTACTCTGATACCCGACGTTACTCTGCCCAAACGGCTGCGCCGCGAACGGCTGCGGCGGATTCCCACCACCAATCGTCTGCTTCTTCGCGTAATTCTGCGGGTTCCCCATGATCGATTGCTCTTGAACGAGAACTTCCAACTGCGTGATAATCGGCATCACCTTGTCCCCGACCATGTTGTACATGACGTCCAAGACGCGCACGACGGTGTACTTTCGCAGTTGCTCTGTTTTTCACAAACGTATTCAAAGAAAAGAGAGAAAGTGTGAGTCTCCGACAAAAGGCGCATTTGAAGTGGTCCTTGCGTAAAAGGATAAAGATAAGAGAGAGGAAGAGGAAAACCAAACGCTTCTCTATCGTCGAGACGAAAAGAGGATTTCGCTCGAGGAGGCACCCCCCCTGTGTTGTTTGAAAAACATACCTGAAACGATCAACGGATTCAACTTTGGCGAGCACATCGCTTGAGAATACGAGGCGCCATCGCTGTAATAGTAATAGTAATAATAATAATAATAATAAGAGTCGCACAAAAAAGAAGGTCAGCGAATGATGATGTCGCGTGTTCTCTCGCGCGCATCTCTTTAAAGCAGAAGAAGAAGACGAAGAAGAATCGTCTCTCAAGCCGCTCGAGAAGAACGAAGCGACGGAGTGAAAGAAAAGAAATTCAAAAAGTGCCCAGATTTGAGATGCGATGATTTCCAAACAAAAAACATACCTGATCATGACCCTGTATCTCGTGTTCTCCGCCGATTCCGGTTCGCCGGTCGTGTTCTTAATCTTGCGGATGTCTGCAGGTGAGAGAGAAAGAGTGATGATGTGTGAGTAAACGGAAAAGAAGAGCGGAGAAACATCAAAAATTGAATCTCGCGCGATTCTTTTGTATTCAAAAATTCGATCTCTCTCGCGCAAAGAATGAATCGATTCTTTCGAAGAAGAAGAATAGAAAGCAAGAGTATCGTTTAATAATAAAAAAAACGTAAACAAAACAATTACCTGCTATTTGTAGCACCGGTTGAAACGCCGAAGGATCCGGTCGCTCTTCCAGCATTCGCGCGAGAGCGTTTGTCGTTAATGAGGGTGATGCTGCCACCATGATGATTCTTCTTCGCTTCGTCTGTTTCTTTCAACTCTGACGTTTTTTTTTGTTTCTCGAGTGAAAATTTTTTCTTTCTTTCTCGCACATTTTTAAAACCCTAAATAGTCATTCAATGGCGTTTTTGGTTCAGACGGAGGAACACCTCGCACACAAAAACAGCGCACGACGAAAAGATATATAATAAATGTTGAGCGGCGTTTCGGCGCGTTCTTCTTCTTCTTTAAAGTCTCTCCCTTTTAAAACGATTTCGAGAAGGAGTTCTTCGTTTTTAGCGTCGTCGTCGTCGAAGAATTCGTCGTCGTTCTCTTTGTGTTCTTCTTCTTCTTGTTGGAATAACAACTGGGACGAACAAAGAAGGACGACATTTACGTCATCGATATCTAAAGAAGTCGAGAGGATTAGGAGTCGCGCAAAAGCGAGCAACATCAGCAGCAGCTCTGGCACGACGAGTCGCACTGAAGAGAAGACACCCCCACCCGCTCAAACGAAAAAAGATTTATTCCGATTTAACTACGAACACGACATACGCGAAACGGAGACGATGTTACCTTTCAACGCGGATAAATACGGAGGCGTGGTGGTGAACAGCGACGAGTACGATTACAAAACGGACGAGGAATTCACGCTCGCGTTAGACGAGAGCTTAGAATCGTGGAAAGAATCAAACATACGCGGGTGTTGGGTGAAAGTGCCAATCGCAAACGCGAGTTACGTGCCGATTGTCGTCTCGAGAGGGTTTCATTTTCATCACGCGGAGAAGGAGTACGTGATGTTGACGAAGTGGTTGCCGGAGAACGAGGAGAACAAGTTACCGGCGGCGGCAACGCATCACGTCGGGATTGGCGCTTTTGTGACTCGAATAAATCCAACAGATGAGAATAAGCGAGACGTGTTGATGGTGCAAGAATTGAGAGGTCCGGCGGCTGGGAGAGATTTGTGGAAGTTACCCACGGGTCTCTTGGACGTCGGCGAAGACGTTCCGGAAGCGGCGGTGAGAGAAGTGATGGAAGAAACCGGCGTGAAGGCTGAGTTTGTGAGCATATTGAGCGCGAGACACTCGCACGGCACGCACTTTGGGCGAAGCGACATGTTCTTCGTCGTCGCGTTGAGAGCGTTGAGCGACGAGTTGATTCGATGCCCGAAAGAAATCGAGAAAGTCGAGTGGAAAGATTTAGAGTTTTTCGCGAACAATCCGAAAGTCCAAGAAGGCACCGCCATGTGGGCGCTCAACAAAAAGTGCTACGAGTTCGCGCAAGGGAAAATGACCGGAATGCAGAGCGATTTTTACCCAGCCGGAATGAATCGGCCGAAACCGGTCCGAGTGTATTTCGGCGAGGAGAAGAGCGGCGGCAGTAAACTCTGATGATGATATGTCGCTTTATTTATACTTACAAGCGCGCTTTATTTTTTATATCTTTAAAACGTAGATGTCATTCGCCGTGTTGTTATTATAGTAGATACAAAGATATAGTAGCAGAGAGGTGTTCGTACGTTCGTGCGTTTCTTTTTGGTTCCGCGTGCCTTCACTTTTGACTCCTCCGCGTAACCGAGCGAAACGTGTACGTTTAGTACGTTTTGTACCTCTTTTTCTTGTCGGACCAAAACCTCATTAATTTTGTTAAAGTAATGCACGCGTTTATGACAACAACAACAATAACAACAACACCTATTTTACGCCGGCGAGAACACCACGCGTGTTGCTCTTCGTCATCCTCGCGAAGAGTTCATTTCGGCGCTCTCGCGTCGTCGTCGTCGTCTTTAAGTAACAACAACAACAATTACAATTTGGTTAACGGGGAAATCAAAACACAACGAAGCGAATGTTTCTCGTGCAAAGCGCGGATATCCTCGTCCTCGAACATTACTTTGCGATTACTCCCTTCTTCGTCGCGTAGTAAAAGTGCGAGAAGAGACGTTTCAGTCGCCGCCAGATGGCGGTTTTGGCGGAAAACAACCAAAGAAGAAGAAGATTCCCCGTGGTGGCTGATGGATGAAAAAGCGATGAAACGGTTCACGGACGAAGGGAAAGAGGACGTGTTTCGCTTACGCACGACAAACTTACCCGGGATGTCGGAGGATAAGATGACGCCAGAAGGCGCGGCGGCTGGAGCGTTATTGTTAGGTTTAGCCGTGTGGGCGTTTGTGATCATATTGAAGTTGTTGGCGTTAGTTTGGGGGATCTTATACGCCGGGGTGAAGTATTCGGCGATTGCGGCGGTGCTCGTGTTGCTCGGGATCGCGGCGCTGTGATTTTTTAAGATTTGTTTTATCACGTGTAGATGTATAGTAGTGATTTGTAGTAGAGGTATGTAGAAAAAACGTGCACGTATTGTCTCTATCAACCATTACTTTGTAGAATCTTGGAAGGCGCGACGGCGTGGAATGGCGCGAAGGGGATAGGCAAGCCGATGCCGGATGGGTCGTTTTCTGGAACGTACGCGTTTATGCGTCGGTGGCCGTGTGTTTGTTGATGTTGTTGTTTTCGCGGTGTTATTGGTGTTATCGTTATCTGATCTGGGCTCTTTTTCTCTTGCTCTTTTCTTTCCTTCGTCTCTCTCAACTCTTCTCGAAGCGTTTCAACCTCGCGTTCGTTCGCCACGCGACACGCTTTGCTAAAGCCCAACTCCGCAGTCGTGGCTATTGTTTTGCGCGTCATCTCTCGTATGCCTCGGTTTGTCGCGTGCATGGCTCGAGCAACTTTCGTTCGTGCAAACAGCGTATCCGCGTCCGCTTTTTGAAAGCGATGGATCTCGGCGTCCAACGCTTGGAGGATTTCAAAGAGAAGTTTCCTTCGACGTTCGACGCGCGCCAGCCGCGTTTCCGTTTCGGCTGTTTTGGCGACCGCTTCGTTCACTTCCGCAGCAAGCGAAGGAACGAGCCGAGCGCTCGTGGTACTTTCACCTTTCTCGTCGTTGTTCATCAGATTGTCCTTTTTGTTGTTGTTGTTGTTATTGTTGTTGTTCTTCTTCTTCTTTTCGCCGTGGTCGTCATAATACAGGTCGTCCTCTCGAGTTTCGTGAAGCGACGTCAAGAAGGAAGAAAATATGTTTGGCGACAATTTCTTCACGCGTTTCTCTCTGTTTGGATCCTCTAAAAGCCTCGACACTTGACGATAGTTTCGTTTTTCGCTTCTCAAAGCTCTTCGTAACGCAACGAGAGTGTTCTTCAATCTGGGCACCCTTTCGCTCTTCGTCGCTCGAGCCGCTCGTTTCGTTCGTTTCACGTCCGCGACTTTGTTTGAAAGCCGTTGCGTCTCGATTTCACGATCACGAATGAGCGCGTCGATTTCGATGGATTTGTTTTCGGTCGCGTCGCTGAGATTCAAGGCGTTTTCGAGTTCGTCCTCGACGTCGATGAGTTCGTTCGCGGCGCTTTCTTTCAAAAGTACGATTCGGTCCTTGTCTTCGCGTTCCGATGAAGCCAATTTTTTCGAACGTTCGAGCGCGTGTAAGTGTCTTTGCATCGCAGTTTTAGCTAAATTTATTCTTCGAGTGGCGGTTTCAAGTTCGCGGATGGACGCGTTGACTTCGCGCGTTTTCTCGTCCAACGCTGGCTTTTCGCGTTGGCGTATCTTCGCTTTCGCTTCTTCGCATTTTCTTTCCACATCGTTCAATGTTTTCAAAGACTCGTTTTCGCGCGTTTCCGAATCTACAGAGAATGACTTTTCTTTAGTGGTTTCACTCTGTGCTACATGTATCTTGTGTCGGATGTTCTCTCGCGTCTCGTGTAGCGCACTCACAAATTTTTCCATGGCGCTTAAACGCACGAGCGCTTTCGATCGCGCCGCGGCGAGCTCCGAGACCGTCGTATTTTTAACTCTCACTTCACTTTCGATAAACTGCAACGAGTCTCGGACTTTTTCGACGTCTCTCTTGGCATACGAAGCGTTTTTGTTCATTTTCAATTCAATTTTTCTCAGTTGCTCGACCGTTCTCGAGCTCTCTACGATTTCCTCCTCCAACTCGCGAATCTCTTCTCGTTTGTGCGCGTCCACGGATTCGCTCTCCTCGCTTTTTGCCATCCACGTTTTGCTTTGCTCTCTCGCCTCGTCCGTCTTTGTTTTCTGCTCTTCGCGTTCTTTATTCAATCGTTTCAGTACTTCCTCTCTTTCTTTCTTTTCTTCTTCGACCGTTCGTATTTTAGCTATTAAAACGTCTCGAATCGTTTCCGCGAGCGCGTCGGTTTCTCGATAGGTTTGTTTCAGTTTTCGTAACACTTTCAATTTCGATCCATCTTCGCGTTGACACGCGCGCAAAACAGACTTCTCGATATCTTTAGCTTCCTCAAAGAGCAATTGCACGTCGCCCTCGTTCCTTTGCGTGGCCAACCGAAGATTCTTCTTCTCCTCTTCTTTTCGAGACGATTCGAAATCGAACCGGTGTTTCGCCTCGGACAGTCGCGAAGACGCGGCGTCGTACTCCGACTCAATCGCGTTTAGTTTGCGCGTTTGAGACAGCTCCACATCTTTCAAATCTTTCACAGCTGTCGTGAACTGTTTCAGTTCAGCACTATCTAACGTCTCCAATCGCGCCTTTTCTCCTCGCAAAATCTCTGTCGTCTCGTCCAATTTTTTCCTCGCGTGCGCCGGCGCCAGCATCGATTCGGCGCAAACTTTCTTACACTCGGGCAACACCACCGATTCCGTCTCGTTCGTTTCTTCTTCCCGCTGTTCCGCGTTTCCTGTTTCTCTCTTTAGCTCGCATCTTAAATCTTTAATCCGTCGCATCGCCGCCTCGGATTCATCTCGAATTTGCGAAATCTCCTCCTCCAAACTCGACTTCACGGGAATCAACGCTTCCAGTCGCTGCTTCTCCGCGTCCTCGAACGCTTTCAATTTGATTCGTTTTTCGCGCTCCAGTTCGCTCACTCTCGACTCCACTTTCTCTTTCATCGCGCGTGCTCTTCTCGCGTGCTTTTTTGCGCTCTCGATCGCCTGTTCGCAACATTTCGTTCTTCTTAGTATTCCGTCCTCGTTTTCCTCCTCCTCTTGGTCTTCTTCTTCCCCTAAAACTTTCATCGCTTCGTTCCTACTCTCCATCGCTTTCGCGCGTTTCTTCAACCGTCTCTTCGTTCTTTTTGACCGTGCGGTTGCTTTTCGCAACGCGCGTAACGCTTCGCGCAGTATCGTCGTCGTCGTGCTCGTCTTGTCCTCCTCCTCCTCGGCATTCTTCTTCTTCCTCTTCGTCTTCTCTTTGTCCTCTCCGAGAGAAAAAGCCATCGCTTCCAGGTGTTCGAAATTTTTTTCCTTTGAAGTCTCGTCGTCTTCATCGTCGCTCTCCAAATCGTCGTCGGAGGAGGAAGAGGAGGATTCGAAGGACTCGTCGTCGTCGTACTCGTCCTCCTCGTCGTAATCGTACTCGTCAAAGCGCGTCGCGAACATTTCTTTTTTTTGCAAAATGTGGTCGTATTTTTTCCCGGAACGAGTCTTTGGTGAAAAATATTATAAAAATAGAAACAAGAAGAGGGGTGGGCTGCGTGGAAATTTATTAAGAGCAAACGAAGGGTACATCTCTCTTTCTTTCTCTCTCTCTCTCTCTCTCTCTGTGTGTGTGTGTGTGTATGTGTGTGTGTGTTTATCTCTTATCAATCTAGTACATCTCTCTTTCTCTCTCTCTCTGTGTGTGTCTTTGTCTGTGTGTGTGTGTTTATCTCTTATCAATCTATTTACCTTCTCAGTCGCTTTTGTGCTACTGGATTTTATACACCCTCGTAGAGTTGGAAGCTCTCCTCGTCATAGATGCACATGCTCGACAAACCAAGCGTATTGTTCATCCGTTGGTTCTGGGCACCCTTTTTCTTGCAAGTAGTTTACGCACTCGGTATGCTCGTCGTAACGAGCCGAAGCGATATAGCACCACTGGTCGAGAGGCGCTCTCGCCACTTCGAGTAAGTATTTGAGGCAATCGAGTTGGCCAAACTTTGCAGCGGCTGTCACACAGCCGTACTTTACTCTATCAGACATCTTTCGTTCTTCAACGCAATATTTCAAGATGTCCACGTGACCACCGATTGCTGCTCGATCTGCCGTATCTTCTTCCGTATCTCGCGAAGGTTTCACTTTGTCGAAAAGAAACCGAAGACAGTCGAGTTGTCCTTCAATAGCAGCATGTTTACACGCCTCTTTTTCATCATACGGGCAATCGTTAGAGAAGCAGTACTTCAACATCTCGAGATTACCTTTATTTGCTGCCCCAGTAATCGTCATTGCATTCCACTCGCAATGTTTCACTTCTCTGGCCCACTTGAGAAACTCGAGTTTGTTCGTTCCAGCAACTTCCGCGCAAAACCAGGCTTGATCCATCACGTATCCACCGTTATCTATGTTTCCCCAGGGCACGTACTCCCACATCCATTCCAACGTCGAAATCGATGTGCATTTCCAAACAGCCCATTTTAATTGCGATACGTCTACCCCGGCGTACTCAAGCACACCCCGACTCTCTCTATTCACCCTCGAAAAGAAAAACCGATCCGTCCCGTTCAATTTCGGAATCACATGCGAGACAAACACATCCTTTTGATGCAACACCAATCCCGTCCACAACTTGGTCGGTCCAAGCTTTATCCTCTCCATTTCTGCAACAGCCTCCTTCACGGCCTCCATCACGGCCGCTTCTTTCTCCTTTTTCTTCTTCCTCTTCTGCGCGCCGGAGAGTTGTTTCTTCTTCTTCTTCTTCTTACCGTCGTCCATATTTCCTTTTTTTTTTCTCGCGCGAAAAAAAATGTGCGGTCGCGAGAAAAAAGAAGAAAAGAAGAAAAGAAAGAATTTAATTTTCGACAAAAAACAACTTCTCCTCCGACTCTCCCCTTTGGGTCGTCTCGCTTCTCGACGTTCCTCCAAACGCACACCGCGCAATACTCGAGTTTTGGTCCGCTTGCTTCAAATCGGGTCACTCGTTTAGTAGAGGTCTCTCTTCCTCCTCTCAAAGTACGCATAATAAAATTGGAGAAAGAATGCCAAAGGCAAAACCCAACAACAACAACAAAAAGTCATCACAACAACCTGACCCCATTGGGGATGATCTCGGTGCGTTGGAAGACATCTCCCCGCAAATCGCTTTACAAAAATGGTCCTCCGACGTCGTGAATCGTCTCGGGGTGTCGTCCACCTCGCTATTTCACCCAGACGCGAGCGGCGATTTTGATGTGCAGTTGGAGAAATTAATTACCAAGAACCGAGAGAACAACAACAACAACAACAACAACAACAACAACGATGCTTTGAAAAGGAGCAAGTCGAACACGTCGAGCAGTCAATCGAAATCGCCGGGGTTATCCTCCGGAGATCCGATTAAATCGGGAGATTTAGCGCACCTTGGGTTTCCTTTTGACGGCCAAATTGGGAAGGATGAGCTGAAGGAGAGTTTGCGAGAGGCGTTTCGGGAGATGTCGGACGTGAAGGTGAAACCGATGAACGATGATAACGCGAAGAAGAAGAAGACGAAAACTAAGATGACATCAACAGCGACGACGGCGAGGAAAAGTGGGGGCGAAGTGGCGAGCCTCGACGACGCGTGGGCGAAGATTAACAGCGGGAAGAAGAGAGGGAACGACAACGACGCCAACGGTAGAGGGAAGGATGAAACGACGTTGGAAGACGTGATGATGGACGTGGTGATGGCAAATAACGCGAAGAAGATCGGTAATGGTAATGTAAAAAGAACGGCTACGGCGTCTTTGATTATGGCGCAAAAATCTTTGTTCTCGGCTGGCGCGCAGGACCTCGCGAATACGTTAGGGGTGGCGCACACGCAGAACGCGTCGTCCATGGAGCAAATGGTCAACGAGGCAAACTTGACTTCGTACGATACGGAAATGGCGAAGATGTTGAGTACGTTTGGAAGTGGCAGTGGTAGTGGTGGCAACGCTTTCGATCAGCACGCGAAGAGGACGAGTTATAATCAAGCGCTCGAGAAGGAGATGGACAAGAAAAAAGAGAATAAGAAACCGCTTCCTACTCCATCGAAGAGAAAGCAAAAGGACGACGGAGACGATGATGCCGCCAAAAAACAGAAACGCAACAAAGATTCAGAAGAAGCGAATATGAAGAAACGTAAAGTGTCGAAAACCAACGTTCCGCGCGTGGAAATCGACAACACCCAAATCGTCGAGTTGACCAAAGAGAACAAAAATTTAATCGTCACGCCGGGCGGCATCAAAGACGCTCTTCCCCCGCGGAAAAAAGGCCGTCGTCCGAATAACCCAACCGTCGTGGAAACCGAAGAAGAGACGAAACTACGAGCGGAGGAGCGCGTGTATAAAAACAGACAATCTGCGGCTCGGTCAAGAGCGAGAAAATTAAAAACCATAGGCGAGTTGCAAGAGGAAATTAGTCGATTGACGTGCGAAAACGACGCGATGCGAGACTTGTGTAAAGACAGTGGCGTCACCGAGGCAACGATAACAACAAAACTGAAAGAATCGGAAGCGACGAGACAAAAAGAGAAGAAAGAGCAAGAGGAGCTCGGCGCAAACGTCAAAAAGTAACGAGTAGTTGGTTCGTCTCCTAATAATAATAAATAGAAGAACTTGAATAAATATTGTAGTAAAAAGCATTGCACGTTAATAATATTAATAAAAGAACAGGGACTTAACTGAACACCTTCCCGTTCAAGAAGTCTTTCAAATCGTCCAACTCCTCCGCGCACGCCGAATGCGCCATGCCTCCGTAACTCTTAAACTGAACATCCATCCCTAAAGATTTCAACTTCTCGCTCGAGCTCGTTCCGTAATCAAACCGTAAAACTGCATCCGCCGTGCCGTGCGCCTGAAATACTTTCACCCCGGACTTCTCTTTCGAGTACGAATCCGCCATCGGTAGATACGTGCTCAAACCGACGTACCCGCCGATATCGTGCGCGCTCGTCATCGCGTGCGTCAACGCTATCGCTCCGCCTTGCGAGAACCCGCCGACGACGATGTTCTTCGCCAAAACGCCTTTCTTAATCTCCTCTTCCACTAAAGAATCCACGTATCGACTCGCTTTCTCAATCATCCCTTTATCGTCGATCAAACTTTCCCTCTCTAACGCGTTCATATCGAACCACCCGGGCATGGACATTCCGCCGTTTAACGTAATCGGAATAACCGGTGCGTTGGGGAATATCCAACGGCAATTTTTAATCTCCCCTAACGCGCTTTGGTTCGGTATATCCGACCACCCGCGTCCGGTATCCCCTAACCCGTGTAAAAAAATGATCGATTTATCGCAGTTTCCGGTTGTTGTTTCCACCACGAACGGAGGTGGGGAGTTGTATTCGGTAAACGATTGCGATGACGAAGAACTCGCCATGGAAACGAATCGGTAACAACACCCAAACGCAATCGACGCCGTGGTAGCTAACACGCCAACCTTAGTACTCCCGTTGTTTGTGTGACGTTTAAGACGGCGACGAGTGCTGCTCTCTGATGCTCTGGTCGTTGATGTAGCGGAAGAAGAGAAGAGCGCGCGTGCGGCTCTTTGCATGTTTACCTTTGGAGAAAAAGTCGAAAATCTCCACAACTTTGGAGTAAAACTCACGGACATCGGACGAGACTTATTACGAGCGAGAGCGCCTCTGAGTTTCGGATATTTTGTCGTCCTCTCGGTGGTGCATGTCCCACGAGCGCGCCTCTTCGTCCTCGTCTTCTTTCGCGGGCCTCGTTTCGTCTGAATCGTCGTCTGAATCGTCGTCGTCCGTATCTGAGCAGCGGACGAATTCCATCCACAAAGCGCTCCTTCTCCCTCCGAAACAGACATCGATGGAAACGTCGTCATCACCAAAACCACCACCAAAACCACCAGTGCATATGACTTCTTCGTTTGTGGACACTGTTACTGCGGATGACGACGATATCGAGGAGGATATCGACGAAAGAAAAACGAGTAGAAAACAGAGGTATTTCTCGGTGTTTTTGATGACCACAACCTCGGCGTTCTTATACGCGGACCAAAACTTACTCTCCCCGAACCTATCCCAAGCGGCGGAGGAGTTCAACTTTTCGGACCGCGAAAAAGACGTGAAACTGGCCGGGTGGTTACAACTGGCATTTTTCGTGGTCGGGTCGCCGGCGAGTTTAATCATCGGGTGGATGTGCGATAAGACGGAGAGCCGCGTGCGGTTGCTGTTTCTCACGACGTTGATCGGCGAAGGGCCGTGTTTAGCCACGTATTGGGTGACGAAGTATTGGCAGTTGTTCATGCTGAGAGCGATGACAGGGATCGCGGTGGGAGGGTGTTTACCTCTTTTGTTTTCCTTGTGCGGGGATTTGTTCAGTCACAAGACGAGGGCGAAGGTGGCGTCGTTTTTGACCATCGCGACGGGGGCCGGAATCGCGTTCGGGCAAATCATGTCCGGCGCGGTCGGGCCGAAGTACGGGTGGAAGGTGCCGTTTGTCGTGAGCGCGGCGCCGGCGGTGTTTTTCGCGTTTTTGACGTGGATGTTAGTCGATGAGCCGGTGAGAGGTGGAATGGATGTCAAGGTGAACGGGAATCATTTTGGACATCAAAATCGGGCGGCTTCGAGAGGAGTAGGAGAAGAAAGCGAGGAAGGAGGAGTAGCGATAGGAGGAGAGGAGAAAAAGAAGAAGAAGAAGCAGAAGAAGAGTAGCTGCAAGGATAGTAGTAAAAGTAGTAGTAAAAGAGACGAAAACGAGGACGACATCATATCGCAGCTCTCCGTCTCGGATATTGAAATCTATTCGGGTAAAATGGACGTGCAAAAACTCAAAAGACAACTGCGAGTGAAAACGAACGTGTTGGTGTTCATCCAAGGCGTATTCGGGACAATTCCGTGGGGCGTTTTGAACGCGTACTTTGTGGACTATTTACACGCCAACCGGGGATTAACAGTTGGTCAAGGTACCGCGGCGGTGACTTTATTTGGTTTGGGTGGTGCTATTGGCGTCATCGGCGGTGGCGTTTGGGGGCAACGTTTGTACAACAGAAACAAAAGTTCCGTGGCGGTACTCATGGGATTGAGCACTATGCTCGGTGCTTTACCTTCGTATTATTTCGTCAATTCGACGTATTTCGGTCCATCCGAGTCTCTGTTATACTTTTCATGTTTTGTGACTGGGATTTTGTGTTCCTTGACGCCACCGAACGTGAGAGCGGTGTTGATGAACATCAACCCGCCAGAAACTCGAGGCTCGGTGTTTGCGTGTTACTCCCAAGTGGACGACATCGGAAAAGGTTTAGGCCCAGTATTCATAGCCGGTTTGATTGTCGTTTTCAACGGACGGCAAATCGCGTTTAACGTAGCTTTTAGCATGTGGTTTATTTGCGGATTATTTTTGTTGATGATGAAAGGAACGATTGAGAAGGACGCCGAGACGGCTTCGAGGCAAATGGAAGCGGAAATAGTACGAAGTCCGGCGAGAGAGAGAACTCAGAACGAAGAAGATAATAACGTTTAAGAGATTGAAATAAATAATGCGTATCGTAGTCGTTCGTTCGTCGTAAACAAGAGTAATGATAGTGATAGTGATAGCAATAATAAAACATAACATAAACCTTTCTGTCTCGAACTCGTAATTGTCCCGCGTTTCGCTTGTTCAGCGCTGGCGTTTTCTTTTCTCGACGAGACGAACGAAAGGGTGCTCAAAACGAAGCTTTCAAAAACGACGGCATAAAAAAATTAAACACGACCGCAGCTACGCCTGCGCCCATGGCTACATCCATCGCGCTCACGTTCTTCATGAAACTCACGTTGTGCATCATCTTCACATCCCACATGGACGAGGACAGTCTCGCCGATTGCGTGTTCGTGTTCTTCTTCTCTTCCTCTACCGCGTCTTCTTTCAAAGTGTCCTTCTTCGCCAAATTCACCGGCGGCGGCGTAAACAAGTACGATTCTAACGCGTCTTCTCCTTCTTCTTCTGCTACATCTACTGCTTCGTTGTCATTCGCGAGAACAACAGATTCAACGTTTCCTAAAACTCTCTCCTCTACCTCGCCTGGCGTCCCGCACTCGCTTTCGCTCAACTCGTACGACACGACTATCGGCGACGCGGCGAAACCGGAGTCGACGACATTCATCACTTCTTCATCATCATCATCTTTATCATCGTCGGTGGTTTTTGTCGGCGTTTCCGGTTGCTCTTTCTCTTCTTCTTTATTCTCGTTGAACCCTCCGACCGGAAGGAGGACCGGAAGGATCAGGTGGTCCGCCCACTCGTCCAAGGCGGATTTCGAGGATTTCGACGAGGCAGGCGACACAGAATCACTCGCCGAGGACGGCGGAGGTGCCTTGGACCCGCCTTCTCGTCGTTGTTCAAACGCCTCGTCGTCCTCGAATATCTCCACCGCTTTCAAAGAAACGCCTCCTGTGTTGCTTCTTTTCGCCGAGGAGACATCTGCGGTCCGGAACGGTTTCAAAGTCTTCCCCCGTTTGTTGGACTTTCCCGGGGAAGCATTCGTCACGTCGCCTAAAACAGTTTTAGTATTCTTAGAATTCGTATCATTATTCATAAACTTCTTCTTCGAGGAAGCAGATGAGAGTTTCTTTTTCAGCTTCTTCAACGCGCCCATTCTTCTTTATGTTGATGTGTATGAGAGCGCGCGCGCGTAAGAGTAAATATCAGTCTTCTGTTTTAAAATGAAGAAAAGTTCCCCTTTGTCTTAAACCCTAATTGTATAGTAAACCCTAAATATTTTTTCTGTCGATTTTTCTCTCTAATCCATCCTCCACTTTTGTCTTCATTTCGCGCGCTCGACAGACACATAAAGAGAGCGTTTAAAGCACACACACACATTCACATCATCATGTTCGGAAAC
>Ga0255779_1001362_pt1 | contig 27839 bp, 24 predicted proteins | sample 011ome_21_FD_179977 | JGI IMG/M metagenome (GOLD analysis project Ga0255779, IMG submission 179977) | Coastal salt marsh microbial communities from the Groves Creek Marsh, Skidaway Island, Georgia - 011508AT metaG (version 2) | ecosystem: Environmental > Aquatic > Marine > Intertidal zone > Salt...
CGTTGGCCTGTGGCCGAGCGTATAGCGTGAACAGGTCGGTCACCGTCGAAGTGTAACGCCCCACGTGCGCCGTGGATTTTCGATCGGGTGCGGTTTCGCCGGGACCGCGGCCGTACCACGCGACGCTCTCGAGCGATGGGTGCAAGGCGAAATCATTGCCGAAGCGGTAGAAATTGGTGTGTTCATCGGCTTCCAATTCCCGCGTCCAACGATTCACCTCAGTGACCGAGGTTCCCGCCAACGCCCGGAGATCGTTGTGAACCTCGATGGTACCGTCCGAACCGATTTCAATCGTCTGGGTAAACGAAGCGTCTCCACCCAGCATGGTCCGGGTGAATTGGAGGGCCACGCGTGAAGAAGATCGCTCGAGTACCTCGAATTTCGTTTCCGCATTGGGGGCAAAGGGATCCCGCCATTCGCCATAACGGACTGGCGTGCCGGCACCGTAATCGTTGTCCACCGGTGCCCGCCAGAATCCGACATCACCTCCTTCCGAAATCAGGTCTACCCCTTGTGCTCGGTACGTCAAAATACGGCCGTGTACCACGTCGATCGCCACGTCGAAGTTTTCACCACGCACGGCCCATTGCTGGCGTCCGCGCTCCACCGTCAATCCCGCATTTCCCGAGCGAATGGCCCGGGCCAGCACCTCAGGGGCTTGTTTCAAAAACTGTGCGCGCGCCACCTCGTGCGCCGCGGGCAACAAGGGTTCGGCTTCGATCAATTTCGCGGAAACGTTGAAAAACACCTCGTCGCCGCCGGTAACGCCAGGCATCTCTGGCAACGCAAACCGTTGTTCCGACTGGGCAGCCAAGCGCAGCGGTGGGAATTCGCCGCGCTTCGCCACGCCGCCATTCACCAACCAAGCCCAATCGATTCGATAATTGTCAGCATCTCGGAAGAAATGCTCGTTGCGGACGACCAGCGCGTTGCCTTCCAGCGAGAATTGCAGCGGCTGCATGACGTATTTGGCCTCCTCGAAATGCGGCTGCGGCACCCGATCGGCGCGCACGAGTCCGTTGTTCAGGAAGTTGTGATCGCTCGGCACGTCCGCCGGTCCAAAATCGCCGCCGTACGCAAAGTACTCCCGGCCGTCGCGCTCGGCGAGCAACCCCTGATCAATGAAATCCCAGATGAAGCCGCCTTGCAGTTTGTCATGCGCGCGGAACAGGTCCCAGTACTCGCGGAAGCCGCCCAAGCTGTTCCCCATCGCATGCGCATATTCGCACAAAATGAAGGGCCGCGTTTGCGTCGAGTCCAATGCGTATTGTTCGAGCGCGTCGTAATGCGCGTACATGTCGCCGATGATGTCCGTGTTCCACTCGTGCACAGCGCGCTCGTACGCCACGAAACGCGTGGAATCCTCGCCGCGCGTCCAGAGGTAGAGTTGGTAGAAATTGTAACCGTTTCCGGCTTCGTTGCCCATCGACCAAACGATGATGCTCGGGTGATTTCGGTCGCGCTCCACCATGCGCTGCATGCGGTCCATGTGGGCGTCGAGCCAATCGGGTTGGTTGCCGAGGGTGCGATCGAGTGCGTAGCCCATGCCGTGCGATTCTATGTTGGCCTCGTCGTACACGTACAGGCCGTATTCGTCGCACAAGTCATACCAATACGGGTCATTCGGATAATGTGAGGTGCGGACGGCGTTGACGTTGTGGGCCTTCATGAGCCGCACATCTTCGAGCATGGCTTCGCGCGAAATGACGTGTCCGGTTTCGAGGTGGTGCTCGTGGCGGTTCACGCCTTTGATGAGCACGGGCTTCCCGTTGACGAGCAATTGTCCGCCTGCGATTTCCACGGTGCGGAAGCCGATGCGTTTGCTCACCGCATCGAGCACGTCGCCCGTGCCGTCGTCCAATACCAAGTCCAGTTCATACAAGTTGGGCGTTTCCGCAGACCAGAGAGCCGCGTTGCCGACCTCCGTTCGGAATCGCGAGCCACCGGGGATGGGCTCGCGCGTCCACGCGCAATCGATGTCCACGCCGTCCCTCCTCAACGCCGCTTTCACCTCCGCGCGTTTTTCCGACGAACCGTTGGTCCAGAAAACATCCACTGTCATAGCACCATCAGTGTAGTTGTTTACCGCTTCGGCGACGACATGAAAGTCTTCGATGTGGGCACGGGGTTGGGCGTAGAGGTAGACATCGCGTTCGATGCCGGAGATGCGCCAGAAGTCTTGGCATTCGAGGTAACTGCCGTCCGACCAGCGGTATACTTCAAGGGCAATGGTGTTTTCGCCTCGGCGCACGGCCTCGGTGATATCAAATTCGGCGGGGAGCTTCGAACCTTGGCTGTAACCGATTTGGACGCCATTGACCCAGAGGTAAAAGGCGGATTTGACCGCGCCGAAATGTGCGATAATCCGATCGCCTTTCCAGGCATCGGGCAATTCAAACGAACGCCGGTAGGAACCCACAGGATTGTCGCCTGGCGGAATGCTGGGCGGATTCGGACGCTCGTGAAAACTAAATGCGTAAGGATGATTCACATAAATCGGCGTGCCGTAGCCTTCGACTTCCCAGTTGGCCGGTACCGGGATGTCGTTCCAACCGCTGGCGTCGAAGTCTTCGCGGAAAAAGTTCGCGGGCCGCTCTTCCGGAGTGGCCGCGTAATGGAATTTCCAGGTGCCGTTGAGGCTGAGGTGCCGGGCCGAAGCCGAGCGATCCCCAGTGCGGGCGCGTTCGATGGTCTCGAAGCCAAAAAAATCGGCACGGGGGTCGAGTTTGTTGCGGCTAACGACCGCAGGGTTTTCCCAATCCACCGGGGATGGGGTTTTTTGAGCAGTGAGGATGGAATGGCCGGCCAGCAGCCACAGAAAACCGAAAGCGATGATGGAACGAAATAGCGACATGTGCCCAAGGTAATTGGAAAGCGATGAAGCCGGTTTGTCAATCGTGTTTGTGGGACAATTATTTTGCACGACATGACCGCACAATTCGCCCTTACGGATTACATCATTTTTTTCGTCTACGCTGCGCTCATTCTGGGTGTTGGCCTGTGGGTTTCTCGCAGCAAGGATGGCAAAGAGAAAAGCGCCGAGGACTACTTTCTCGCCAGCAAATCCCTCCCATGGTGGGCCATCGGAGCCTCCCTCATCGCCGCCAATATCTCCGCTGAACAGTTCATTGGCATGTCGGGCTCGGGGTTCAGCCTCGGGCTGGCCATTGCCTCTTACGAATGGATGGCCGCGCTCACCCTCATCATCGTGGGCAAGTTTTTCCTGCCCATTTTCATCGAGAAGGGCTTGTACACCATACCGGAATTCGTGGAGCAACGGTTTTCGACGCAACTGAAAACCATCCTGGCCGTTTTCTGGATTGCGCTGTATGTCTTCGTGAACCTCGCTTCGGTGTTGTACTTGGGTTCGTTGGCGTTGGAGACCATCATGGGCATTCCGATGGTGTACGGGGTTGTGGGCCTTGCACTCTTTGCGGTGGCGTATTCGCTGTATGGCGGGTTGTCGGCGGTTTCGTGGACGGATGTAATCCAAGTGGTCTTCCTCATCTTCGGGGGCATGGTGACGACGTACTTGGCGCTCGACACGGTGTCCGGTGGCCAAGGCATGTGGGCAGGGTTTGAAGCGATTTACGCAGCAGCTCCGGACAAATTTGCCATGATCCTCGACAAATCCCATCCCGAATACAACAACCTCCCCGGCATCGGGGTGCTTGTCGGCGGCATGTGGGTGGCCAATATTTACTATTGGGGCTTCAACCAATACATCATCCAGCGGACGCTCGCCGCCAAATCCCTTAAAGAAGCCCAAAACGGCATCCTGTTCGCCGCCGGCCTCAAGCTCATCCTGCCGCTCATCGTTGTCATCCCGGGCATCGCGGCCTTCGTGATGATCAAAGATCCGGCCATCATGGCGGGCCTCGGAGAGGCGGGCCAACTCAACATGCCGTCCGCCAGTCAAGCGGACAAGGCGTATCCGTGGCTCCTCCAATTCCTCCCAACGGGGCTCAAAGGCCTCGCTTTCGCCGCGTTGACTGCGGCCATTGTGTCCTCGCTTGCTTCCATGCTCAATTCCACGTCCACGATTTTCACCATGGACATTTACAAGCAGTACATCAACCCGGATGCGGGCGACCGCGCGACGGTGCGCACAGGCCGCATTTCGGCGGTGGTGGCTTTGGCGATTGCGTGCGTGATGGCGCCGCTACTTGGAGGCATCGATCAAGCCTTCCAATTCATTCAGGAATACACGGGCGTGGTGAGCCCAGGTATTTTGGCGGTGTTCCTGCTCGGTTTGTTTTGGAAGAAGACCACCAACCGCGGGGCGATCGTGGGGGCGTTGGTGTCCATTCCGATTGCCATGTATTTCAAAGTGGCACCAAAGGGTTGGTCTGACAGCGGACTGTTCCTCGATTTGCCCTTCCTCGATCAAATGGGTTACACCACACTGCTCACCATGGCAGTGATTGCATGGGTGAGCATGCGAGAAGGCGCAGGCCGCGATGATGCCAAAGGCATCGCCATTTCCAGCGCGACCTTCAAAACCGGCCCCATCTTCAATATCGGCGCATTTGCCGTGATGGTGGTTTTGGCGGCGCTGTACGGGATGTTTTGGAGCTGAAAATCAGCGTCGCACGGCTTGCGCCCAACGCGCACCGTCTGGCTGCTCGATCCCGATGATGGCGTGCGTTGGCAGCACCGAGTCGGAGATCCAGACGTCGGAATTCCCGTCGTAGATCCCGCTTTCAATGAGTCGCCCGGTGATGTCCCAAACGCTCCAAACGGCACCGTACCATCCCATGGTCAACTCGATGCGCACGCCGTCGAGCCCATGAATCAATTGCGGTTCGGGGGCGGCATAACAAATAACCACGGTCGGCTCGGTCACGGTGCCACGCTGGTAATGCACCGTTCCGCTGGTGCTGTGTTGCCAGGCGATGTGTAGAATCGGCTCTTCGGCATCGCCGGTGGAAAAGCCAATGGCCGGTCGCCGGTGTTGACCGGTCCAAGCGCCGGTTAGGTTTTGAGCCACATCGGTCAATTGCACCTCGGGTCCTTGGCTCAATGCCAACTGCACGTCGTAGCCGCTGGTGTTTTGTTCCCACGCCAGCGCGATCAAAGGCTCGTCGCCACCGTTCCATTGGGCGAGAACGGGCACATTTTGGGTGGCGTTTTCAAATTGATTTACGGTCGCGGCCTCGGTGAGCATCCATTCCCCTGCACCTCCATCGGCACCCAAATCAACCTGCGAAACATACACCCGGGATTGGCCTGAGGCGCCACCCGCCGACATAAAGGCGACGAGGTACTGCGCGTTGCCGATGGGCCCGGTCACACTGGGCCCGCTTTCCGGACAACTGCTGATCATCCAATCCAGCGGATCCACATCGATGGCCGCATCCCAAGTTTCACCATCGGGCGAGCTCATCAACCAAAAATCCCGGAGGTTGCTGTTGTTGTTTCGGACGAGGTCGTAGTAGCGGCCTTCTGCGAAAAATGGCTGAGACGGGCAGCATTCACAAACGGCATTGCCATCCGCCAAGTCGCTCGCATTCACAGCAGGAAGCCAGCTGGCCCCTCCGTCCGGTGAACGCAGAATGCCCTCGTAAATGATGGCTGGGTTGTTTCCGACTTTGACCCCTGCAAACGGATTTCCATTGCCATCGATGCCAACACAAGGCATGAAGTGATCGACGGTCGTCGCCGCGTCAACGATGGCCACCGGTTCAGACCAGGATATTCCGCCATCAACCGAATGGACACTTCGGCCGCCATTGGCCCATTGGCCGGAGAGTTGATAGGTGAGGATGAGGTAGTCGCCTTGCGCGGCCAACCGTGGTCCCTCAGCATCGGACATGAAAACGTTGGAACCGGGGTCAATTTCGAGCGGATCCGCGAAGCCAGTCGTGGCTTCGTCCCATTTGGTGACATAGAGGTGACCATTACTCCCGAAGGCAATTACAGGCTCGCCGGATGCGTTCATCGCCATCCGAATGGCCTTGTTTCCATAGGAATTGGGCGCGATTTCAATGGGTTCGCTGTCGGGCATGAACACGAGGTTTTGTGCGCCGAGCATGCCTGACAACAGCAGGCAAACCCCGGCCGTCCACAGGCGGGTGTTATTTGAATTCATTCTAAATACCCTTTTTAGGTGATGTGTTTGAAAGGTACGGGGAAGTAATTTTGTAACGATGAAAGCGAAACGCCTTTCCGAAATGAAGCCCGCTGAGCGCGGTGTAATCGGCCATATCGATAGCCCTGAAGCCGCGATGGCGCTGGTGGAAATGGGTTGTTGGCCTGGAGAGGAGGTGACGGTAGCACATGTCGCACCCGGAGACGGACCGATGGCGATCACTTCGGGAGGACGAAAAGTTGCGTTGCGACGCAAAGCCGCGGAGATGCTTTGGATGCTGCCCGTTGCGGTGCAGTCGACCATGGAAAAGGTTCCGCAAGAAGTCATGCAATTGGTCAACGGCTAATCCGCCGATTGCCTCAGCTCAGCAGCTGATAAACCAACAGCGCCAATCCGTAAGCAAACAAGGTAAATCCGATGGCTTGGCTTAACGCCCAAGGCCAACTGTTCAATTCTTTCCGGACGATGACAATCGTGCTCATGCACTGCATGGCGTACATGTAAAACAAAATCAGCGAGGTAGCAGATGCCACATTGAGCAAGGGCTTTCCGGTGGCCGGATGGATTTCTTGAGAAAGTCGGCGCTGCAATTGGCGTATGCGACCTTCATCTGTCGTTTGATTTTGGCCTTCAGGGAACAAGGCAGACATGGTGCCCACAAATACTTCCCGAGCTGCGAAAGAACTCAAAATGGCGATGCCCATACGGCCGTCGTATCCCAAGGGTCGCACGGCAGGCTCTACCCATTGCCCGAGATGTCCCAGCCAAGAGGCTTGCATCAAGGCAGCATCGCGTTCGGCCTCGGCTTCAGGCGTATGGACATCGGCATAAGTCGCATGCACGGCGCGCATTTCGTCTGCGGGCCCGAATTGTCCCAAGCCCCATATAACGAGGGAGATGATCAGAATGACTTGTCCTGCGCTAGCCACGAAATCCCAGCCTTTACTCAACATTTCGCGCCCAACTTCTAATGGTTTAGGCCAACGATAAGCGGGCCATTCAATGGTAAATTGGCCTTCGGTTTTGTTGGGTAATCCGCGGTGCAAGACCCAAGCCAAACCCAATGCGGACAACGAACTGAACAGGTACAAGCCAAACAAAAACAGCCCCTGTAAATTGAACAGGCCCCCAAGGACCCGTTCATTCGGAACCACAAATCCGATGAGGAACGCATAGACAGGGAGCCGTGCCGCGCAGGTCATGAGCGGCGTGATGAGAATGGTGATCAAGCGTTCGCGCTTGCCCTGGATGGTCCGTGCGGCCATGATGGCCGGCACAGCGCACGCCATGCCGCCCACGAGCGGCACCACCGATCGCCCGCCCAGCCCCAGACGCTGCAACAAGCGATCTCCGAGGAACCCGACCCGCGCCATGTACCCCGTGGCTTCCAAAGCGCTCGTAAGTCCGAACAAAATCATGATCTGCGGCACAAACACCACAATCCCCGCCACGCCATTGAGCAATCCATCGAGCAAGAGCCCTTTCCACCAGCCTTCACCCGCAATGGCTGCATCACCCGCCTGATAAAGCCAACCGAATGCCCGATCGACTGCGTCCATAGGTGCTTCTGACCATGCGTATACCGCTTGGAAAATGCCGAAAAACACCAACGCAAGTACCGCATTTCCCCAAACGGGATGGGTCAAAAAGCGGTCGATGGAAGTCGTGCGTCGGGAAGCCTCCTCCCAGGGAAAGTCGGGCCCATCGGGAATCAATTCCACCGCATGCGTCCGGATGTGCTCCATGCGCCAACCCGCTTCTTCCAATTGCATCGCCGCCGGGGTGTATTCCAGTTCATCACGTGCCAGATCCAATGCGGCACGCTGTCCCGCATCCAACCAATGAGGTGTGCCCTTCGAGCGCAAATGCCAAGCAAGCTGCACGGGATTGGACTCCGGGAAGGCTCCGCGGAGCAGATCGAAGGCTCCTGCCCAAGCCTCGGGCACGAGGCGCGCGTCGGCATGGTTGCTCGAACGTGCAGTCACGTTGAGCAAGCCTTCATCGATGTGTTCTTTTCGGTCTTTCTCGAAATTGTAGGCGACCACCGGAACGTCGAGCCAAGCCTGAATCGCTTCGAGGTTGACAGGCGTCGGATCCGTGCGGTTGATGATGATCACTGCAGGCAATCCCATTTCCAATACCTGCAAAGCGAGAAAGAGGCTGCTTCGGACGTGGGAACTGTCGAGCACAATCCACACGGCATCCGGTGTTTCGCGGGGATCTAACAAAGCCCGTTGGGTCACTTGTTCGTCTCGCGAAGTCGCGAACAAGCTGTACGTTCCTGGCAAGTCGATGAGTTGCGTATCAGGACGGGATTTCCAAGGGGCTTCGTACCGCTCGACGGTGACACCGGGCATGTTGCTCACCTTCGCGCGCCGACCGGTGAGCCGGTTGAAAACGGTGGTTTTACCGCAATTGGGATTTCCGACGAGCGCGATTTTCACAGAGCGAATTTCGGTGATTCATGGAGTCTGTCCTATCCCACAAAAGCGGGATTCAATGCCGAACGAGCCACCGTGCGGGATCTTGAGGGGTTTGCGAATTTCCTTGGACCTGCCAAACTTCGAAATGCAGGATGCTTTGGTTGTTTTGGGTGCGCACCGTACCGAGTTTTTCTCCCGTTTCGAGCTGGTCGCCTTTGCTGACGGATGCGGTTTCGAGGTTGCTGTAGACGGTTCGAAACGCGCCGTGCGAGAGGATGATGGTTTGGCCGGCGCCGGGGATGCTGAACACGCTGGATACGGTGCCTCCGAATACGGCGAGGGCGGAGCTTCCGGATTCGGTGGAGATGTCGATGCCGTTGTTGTCAATGGTGATGCCGGGAAGTGAGGGATGCGGTTGGCGACCGAATTTACCGGTCAACACCCCGCGCATCACGGGCCAGGGGAGGGAGGCTCGATTGCTTTCAAATGCGGCGGAGACAATCTTGCCTTCCGGTGTGAGGGCAAACTCACCGGCTGAACTTTCCCGCTCTGCTTTCAGCTCCGCTTCGATGATTTTACGGATCGCATCATTGAGGCGTTGTTTTTCTGCTTCCGCTTTTCGGACTTCGGCTTGCAATCGCGATTCCTCACCTTTCAGCGATTCGACGAGGGCTGAACGCGTCTTGCGGTCGCCTGCTAACTTGTCCCGCTCTGCCTTCACGTCCGCCAAAACCGCTTGGCGCTCGGCTCTTTTGGATTCGAGCGAGGTGCGGTTTTCCGCCAAAGACAATTGCGAGGCTTCAATTTGTTGGACGTGTTCCTTTCTCAAGGAGCTATACGATTGCAGCAGTTGAAACCGGATCACGGCTTGCGTGAAATCTTCCGCTGCAAACAGGTACATCCAGGGATTGTGACTAAGAGATTGTTTGTGTGCCGCTTGGATCATGCGCGCATACTCTTCTTTCAGGACCGCGATGTGCCCTTCGAGAGCCCGAATTTCTGAATCCGTGTTGCTCATGTTTCGTTCGAGGGAACGAATTTCGGATTCATGGTGCCGGATCAATTGTTCACGCAAGTTCATCCGCTCGTTGATGAGGCGCAATTGCCCAACGGCGTTTTGCTTGTTCGAAGCGGTTTGATTGAGGAGCTTTTCTGTGGTCGCAATTTTCGCTTGGATGGCGTCGCGTTCGCGCTGAAGCGCAGCTTTGTCTTGCCCGAATACCAAGCCCACTGCACTCACGCTCACCAGCAGGAGCCACAACTTAAAAACCGGTGCGCTGCTCATAGCCTTCTGGGATTTCGAATGGGAAATCATACGGACGTCCGAATCGCTTTCGCATCACTTCCCACGCCATTTCGACGAATTCTTCGGTGGTGGAGATGGTGACTTGGGTCGTACTTGGAAATCGGCCAATTTCAGTGAGCTCATACCGCTGGCGCTCGAGGGTGAGGGAACGTTGGTAGTACAAGTCATCGAATTGGTCGCGCACCGGGTCGAAGGTGATGCCGTCGAACCAATGGCGCTGAATCAATAACTCTTCATCCTCAGCCCGATTTCGCAAGCGTTCGTATCGGCGCATGGGCAATTGAATGTCGAGGGAATCTTCCGGGGCCAGGTCGTTGTCTTGGACGCCCACCAACCGCTTCACCCGCCGCTTGTATTTCCCAATCAAGGCGTATTCGCTTCCGTCCACCCTCGAGATGAACTTGTTGGTCTCGGGGTCGAGGTTCATCGGTTGACCAGAGAGAATGGCTTGAACATCAGAAAAGGCCAACGGGGTGTCGGCCCACTCGCTCAGCGCTTCGTAGTTGCCAGCATAGTAAAATTTGTTCCCGGGGATCTTGCTGATGAACAGTACCGAATCGGGCTCAAGCAAAATCCGGGCAACCTCCACCCCAAGGGCCGGGGAGATGCTCATCCAAATCGCGCTGTCCCGAGCGATGCGAACGGAGGCTTTGAACGATTCGGATTGAACAGAATTCTCCACTTCGACATCCAACTTCATCCCAATCCATTCCCATTCCGGAGCGTTGGTCGCGTACCCTTCCAAAATTTGATTCACGCTGAGGTTTTTGAGCGGTTTGCCTCGAGCAATGCGCGTTGTATTGGAACAGCCCATGAGCACTCCACCTGCGATGAAAAGCCAAAATGACCCACGCGTGATATGGGACCAACGCATCATGGAATTCCGTTGATTTTCGTCTGCAAGCGTTCGGATTCACCCCCATATTCCATGGCCCGCTGCCAAGAAGCGACAGCCCCTGCCGCATCGCCCATGGCCCATCGGATGTCTCCGTCGTGTTCCCAAAATGTGGCGCCTTGATTTTCACTTTGAAACAGGGCTTGCGTGATGAAGTCCAGCGCCTCAGCGAATTGGCCATTTTTATACAGCACCCAAGCGTGCGTGTCCATGAAATTGGCATCCATGGGAGCGAGTTCCATCAGTTGGCTGCTGCATTCCAACGCCCGTGAAAGATGCAAGCCGGCCTCGGCCAAGTAGTAGGCGTAGTTGTTGAGCACCAACGGATTATCCGGGTACAAAGTCAGGCTGCGCTCATAGGCCGAATAGGCATCATCACCACGTCCGATGGCATGCAACGCATCCCCCAACATGCCTTGCATTAACGCCTCCATTTCCGGTGCATCCAACACCACGGCCAGTCCGCGTTGCAGGTAATCCACCACCCGATCAAATGCCTGGAGATCGAGGGCCGCCATCGCTGCGTAATACGCAAAGTCCGCCTCCAATGGAAACAAGTCCATAGCCTGCTGCGCGTGCTGCTCCATGTCGTCAATGGCCCCCAGTTCCGCATCCAGCGCGATGAGGTTTCCCCAGCACAACGGATTGCCGGGTTGCTCCTCGACAGACTTGAGGGCGTATGCCTTCGCGGATTTTGGGTTTCCGCGGCCTTGTTCAAAATCCGCGGCAAGCATGAGCAGGTCAGCGGATTCAGGATGTTGGCCGAGAGCAGCTTCCAACAGGGTTGCGATCGAGCCGTTCAAAGCGGGTTCAATCCGAGCGATTTGCAGGTATTGAACGAGGATCTCGTGTTTCTCCTCCACGTATACATCTTCGGATGCAAAGGCGATCAGAAGCGCTTCTTGGGCCTTTTCAATGGCATTCAATTCGGTATACAGGTGCGCCAAATCGAGTTGGGCCAAACCGTTGCTCGGGTCATCGGCCACGACAGAAAGCAAGGCGTTGAGCGCGGCTTCGGTTTGGCCGGTTGCTCGGAGCATTTGGGCCCATTGGATTTGAAATTCCGGGATGTCTGGGAAATCCGCTACCGCTTGCTCCAGCCCTTTGTAAATCGCTTCATAATCGTTGAGCAACTCAAAAAAGTACAACCGCTGCAACAAGATATCCGGATCGCCCGGTGTCAGCGCATCATAAACATCGCAAATGGCAAGCGCCCCTTCCACATCGCCGGCATCCGCTAAGCGGAGTGTCCAGTCAAAAGCCCAATCGATGTCGCCCGGGCGCGTCCGCACTATCCACGCTAAATCTTCCCGAGCCAACTCAAAATCTCCGAGGGCGAGTGCCGCTTCCGCCCGGTATTCACGGGCCCATCGGTTTTCTGCATCGTCCGATATGACCGCATCGAGGTGAAGTTTGGCCGCGTCGTATCGCGCTTTGGCCAAGTCGATTTTGGCCAAATCAAAATGAAGGGCCCGTTCCTCGGGCTCCATGTCGAGGCACGCGAGAAACCCGGTGTAGGCTAAGTCGAGGTCCCCTTTGACCCAATGGTTTTGCGCTTCGAAATAGGTGCGCTGAAACCCTTCATCGTACACCGACATCGAAGCCAAGTTCCGCTCGCCAGCGCAGCCGGACAGGGCCAGAACTGCTGGGAGCAGCGGAAAAAGGATGCGATGTAGGATGCCTTGTTTCAAGTCAAAAGGGCGTTATTGGATTTCGTTGTAGTCGCCGATGCTTACATCCGACGGGATTCCGTCGACGCGGGCGTGCGCTCCAATCATGGAGTTGGCCATGACTTTATTGCGCACCACGGTGTTTTCTTGAATGAGGCAATTGCTCAGGCGGCTGTCTTCGATGACGGTGCCAGCCCCGATGCTCACATGCGGCCCGACCACAGCGTTTCGGAGGGTCACGCCCGACCCGATAAAACTGGGCTGGAGTACCACACTGTTTTCAATGACCGCATCAGCGGGAATGTGGAGTTCATCGGAAGTGAGGGTGAGGATGCGTTGGTTGGTTTCTACCGTTGCGGCCTTGTTGCCGCAATCCATCCAATCGGTCACGGTCCCCGGTTCAAACCGCAATCCGGCTTGGGTCATGTGCCGGAGCGCATCGGGAAGTTGATATTCTCCCCCTTTGATGATGTTTTCATCGATGAGGCGTTGCAACTCGCGATGCAGCCGCTCTCCATCGCGAAATGCGTAAATACCGATCATGGCCAAGTCGCTCACGAATTCCTGGGGCTTTTCGACGTAATCTTCGATGGCGCCAGCGCTGTCGGTGACCACGACGCCGAATGCGCTGGGATTTTCGACTTGCTTCACAAACAAGACGCCATCGGCGCTGGGATCGATGGTGAAATCCGCACGAAATAGGGTGTCAGCGAAGGCCACCACGACAGGCCCGGTGAGGCATTGCTTGCCGCACAAAATGGCGTGGGCTGTGCCCAACGGCTCCTCCTGGTAACAGATGTGGCCCTTGGCGCCCAGCCGTTCAGCGATTCCGAGCAATTGGGCCTCGGTTTCAGCGCCAAAGTCGCCGATGACAAACGCGATTTCCTCCACTTTTTCCGTGCTCATGGCCACGATATCCTCGGCCAACCGCTCCACAATGGGTTTGCCGCCAACCGGCACCAGTGGTTTCGGCACCGTCAGGGTATGGGGGCGAAGTCGGCTGCCTCGACCGGCCATGGGGATGATGATGTTCATGTCAATGTCTGCTTAGTGGGTTCCTGTGCTGCCGAATCCGCCTGCCCCTCGCGTCGAGTCGGGCAAGGCTTCGGTTTCCTTCCATTCAATGCGCTCGTAGCGGGCCAAGACCAATTGCGCGATGCGCTCGCCGTTTTCGACTGTGAAAGGTTGGGCTCCGTGGTTGATGAGGAGAACGCCAATTTCGCCTCGGTAGTCTGCATCAATGGTGCCGGGAGCATTCAAAACGGTGACGCCGTGCTTGAATGCCAATCCAGAACGTGGGCGCACCTGCAATTCTGTGCCAGCGGGCAACGCCGCGTAAAGTCCGGTGGGAATCAAGCGGTACGCTCCGGGCTGCAACACCACGGGCGCTTCGAGCTTGGCGCGTACATCCATCCCCGCGCTCGATTCTGTGGCGTAGGCGGGCAGGGCATGGCCGCTCCGGTTCTGAACAAATACAGCAGCGTCGCTCATTTACCAGAAAATTCGGGTTTGCGCTTTTCGATGAAGGCTTGCGTGCCTTCCTTGAAATCTTCCGTTTCGAAACTGGCCCCGAAACAGGAAACTTCCGCCTCAAAGCCGTTGATTCCGTCTTCGTAACCGGCCAGCACCGCTTGGATTGCCGTTTGGAGGGCTTTCGGAGAATTTTTCATCATGCTGTGCGCCATTTTTTCAGCGGCGGTGAGCAGCTCTTCGGCCGGGACGACCTGATTGACCAAACCACATGCCAACGCGTCCGCGGCGTCGATCATGCGGGCGGTCAAAATCATTTCGAGCGCCTTGCCCTTGCCGACAATCTGCGGCAACCGTTGCGTTCCACCGTAGCCGGGGATGACCCCGAGAGAAACTTCGGGAAGCCCCATCCGCGCCGTGGCAGAGGCGATGCGCACATGACTTGCCAACGCCAATTCCAATCCGCCGCCCAAGGCGAAACCGTTGATGGCTGCGATGACGGGTTTGGCACTGCGTTCGATGCGGTTGAACAGGTTGTCCTGTCCTTGTTGCGCGAGGTTCTTGCCCTGTTTGGCATTGAAATCGGCAAATTCCTTGATGTCTGCGCCGGCAACGAATGCCTTTTCACCACTGCCGGTCAACACAATCACACGAACGGTATCATCGGTTTGCGCGATGTCAATGGCTTCAGCCAATTGACCGATAACCTCGCCGTTCAAGGCATTCAGGGCTTCAGGTCGGTGGATGGTGAGGGTCAAAACGCCGTTCTGCGTGGCGGCTTGGATGTATGATTGCGGCATGGAGTTGGAACCAAGTTTGAATGCCCCAAATTACGAAAGGACGGGCGACCGCTGGCCCGGACGGCTCGCGAGCAATTCAGCGGTGTAAGTAGACTTTGGATTCTTCAAAATTTCATCGGTTTCACCCGATTCCACCAGTCGGCCTTCGTGCATAATGAGCAACCGATTACAAAACGACGCTACCACCGCAAGGTCGTGGCTGATGAAGAGGTAGGTCAGCCCGCGCCCGTCGCCTATGTGGGCCAGCAATTCCAAAATGTCACGCTGAATTTGAACGTCCAGCGCAGCCACACTTTCGTCGAGCACCAAGAACTCCGGCTCCACCGCCAAAGCACGCGCAATGACCAAGCGCTGCCGTTGGCCACCGCTGAAGGCATCCGGTTTTTTGTCCGAATCACTTGGCTCCAGGCCTACTTCGACCAATAATTTGGCTACTTGAGTTTCGGCCTCTCGAGGGGTCAATCCGCGATGCGTCATGACTTCGGCCAGCGCACTGCCGACGGAGAGTTTCGGATTCAAGGCACTGAACGGGTCTTGAAAGACCAATTGCGCCTTTCGTCGAAGCGTACCCATGGTGGTTCGATCTGCTGCAACCACCGGCATCCCGTCGAATTGCACCTCTCCGTGATTTGGAGCCAACATGCCGATGAGCATTCGCCCCAGGGTGGATTTGCCGCTACCACTTTCGCCGATCAGCCCCACGCGTTCTCCGCGTTCGATGGAAAGCGAGACATCTTTGACGGCATCGAATGTGCGTTTCGGGCGACCCCAGAGATTTTTTTCGATGACGTAGGTTTTGGTCAAGGTTTTGGCTTGGATGAGCGTGCAAGTGGCAGCGTGTTGGGGGCGGTGGTCTTTGAGTTTCCTCGCGGCAACCAAGGCTCGGGTGTACGGGTCTTTGGGATCATTGAGGACGTCGTTGACCGTGCCTGATTCGACCAAGTGCCCTTTGTTCATGACCAACACACGGTCTGCGATATCGTGGACCACATCCAAATCGTGGGTGATGAACAAGACCGCCAAATTCCGCTGTTGCTGCAATTTGCGAAGAAGCGCAAGGATGGACTGTTGCACGGTGGTGTCGAGCGCCGTCGTCGGTTCATCGGCGATGAGTATTTCGGGAGAGGCCGCCAGTGCCAACGCGATCATGATGCGTTGCTTTTGGCCTCCACTCAACTCGTGGGGATATTTCTCAAAACTGCGCTCCGGGTCGGGCAATTCGACTTCGTGGAGCAGGCGAAGGACCTGCGACCGGGCTTGTGCTTTCGATTGTCCTGCATGCACCATCAGTGATTCGGCGACTTGCCAACCCACCCGCATGGACGGATTCAAGGAAGACATGGGGTCTTGAAATACCATGCTGAGTCCTCGGCCCAAGGGTGCCTGCCCCGGTTGACCGGCTGCTGCCCATGCCGTGCCGGTCGGAACATGGGTAACGCGGCCTTGCCGAATGCATCCCGCTTTCGGAAGCAGGCCCATCATGGCGATTGAGGTGACGCTCTTGCCCGAGCCACTTTCACCGACCAAGGCCAGGACTTCTCCCCGGTTCAATTGAAAACTGATGCCGTGCACCACCGTGCTGTCGCCAAAGGCAATCGTCAGATTCTGGATGTCCAACAGCGGTGCTTCGGTCATGGGCAGCGGCGGGATTTACAGGGTTCCGCGGTTTTCTTGTTCGCGTTCAATGGCTTCGAAAAGCGCCTTGAAGTTTCCTTTTCCGAAGGATTTGGCTCCTTTTCGTTGAATGATTTCGAAAAACATCGTCGGCCGGTCGACCACGGGTTTCGTGAAGATTTGCAATAAGTATCCTTCGTCGTCCCGATCGATCAAGATGCCGAGATTTCGCAACGGCTCGAGGTCTTCATCGATCTCCCCAACACGATCGAGGACGGTATCGTAGTACGTGTTGGGCACGCGCAAGAATTCAATGCCACGCCGCTGCAATTCCGTAACGGTTTCGATGATGTTCGAGGTGGCAACAGCGATGTGCTGCACGCCAGCGCCTTCATAGAAATCGATGTACTCTTCGATTTGCGATTTTTTGCGCCCCTCCGCCGGTTCATTGATGGGGAATTTGATGCGCCCGTTTCCGTTGGACATCACTTTGGACATCAAGGCCGTGTACTCGGTTGAAATGTCCTTGTCATCAAACGAGATCAATTGGGCAAACCCCATCACCCGAGCGTAAAAATCGACCCACGTATTCATCTCACCCCAACCCACGTTTCCGACCATGTGGTCCACGTACTCCAGGCCTACCGGTGAAACCGGAACCGTGGGATTCCAAGCTTCGTAGCCCGGCAGGAAAATCCCATCGTAGTTTTTCCGCTCGACAAACACGTGAATCGTATCCCCGTACGTTTCAATCGCGCTCAGCACCACGCGGCCGTTGGCATCCTCCCGGGTTTCCGGTTCGAAGACGCTGACTGCCCCGCGCTTTGTGGTTTCGCGCCAACTTTTCGCGGCGTCGTCTACCCACAGCGCCACTGCTTTTACGCCGTCGCCGTGGCGGTTGATGTGGTCGTTGATCGGCCCTCCCGCTTGGAGCGGTGACGTCAGGACGAGGGTGATTTTATCTTGGCGTAAGACGTATGATACGGTGTGCTTGTTCCCGGTTTCTAGGCCTGAATAGGCGAGGGGCTGGTACCCCCAAGCGGTCATGTAGTAATACGCGCTTTGCTTGGCATTGCCGCAATACAATTCTACATGGTCCGTGCCGAGAAGTGGCAGAAAGTCTTCGGCTTCGGGAACGATTTTTTCGAGGGTGGGGGTGGCTTTTTGATTCATTGTCAAAAGTTCTTTGCGCTGCATATGGCCTGCAGCATTACATGCCCGGATCGAGCCAAGATTGATGGTAATCGTCGTGTTCGAGTTCCAGCGCCGCAGCCGTTACTTGCAAGGGGCGAAAGGTGTCGACCATGACGGCCAACTCTTCGGTTTTCTCCTTACCGATGCTGCCTTCGTAGGTGCCGGGATGCGGACCGTGTGGAATTCCTGCAGGATGCAGCGAAATATACCCGCGATCGATTCCAACTCGGCTCATGAAATCGCCTTCAACGTAGTACAGTACTTCATCCGAGTCGATGTTCGAATGGTTGTACGGGGCAGGGATCGATTGCGGATGGTAATCGTACAGGCGCGGCACAAAGCTGCAAATTACAAACGCATCCGTTTCAAAGGTTTGATGCACCGGCGGCGGTTGGTGAACGCGTCCGGTGATGGGTTCAAAGTCGTGAATGGAAAAAGCGTAGGGGAAATGGTACCCGTCCCATCCGACAATGTCAAATGGATGGGAAGCATATACGTACTCGTGCAGAGCCCCTTGCTTTTTGATCAGGATGGTAAACTCGCCGACTTGATCGAAGGTTTCCAATTCACTCGGGGGGCGCATATCACGCTCGCAGTAAGGGCTGTGCTCGAGGAGTTGACCGAAATGATTGCGGTAGCGCTTGGGCGTGTAAACCGGATGAGCGGACTCAGTAATGAACAGCCGGTTTTGGTCTGAATCGAAGGTGAATCGGTGAATGATGCCTCGAGGAATGACGAGGTAGTCACCCGGCTTGAAGGCAATCTTGCCCAACATCGTATGCAAGGTCCCCGAACCGTCATGAACAAAAACCACTTCGTCGCAATCGGCATTCTTAAAGAACTCTTCATGGCCCATGCTCGTCGTCGGCGCGGCCAAATGAATGGTCACATCCGAATTGAAAAGCACCGCAGTGCGACTTGCCAAATACCCGGGCTGCGGCTTCACGCGAAAGCCTTCAAGCTTGCGACTGAGCAGGTTGTTCTCAACTGCGGCTTTGGGGCTGACGTCAATCGATTTGCCCACGCGTTTTACCATGGTGGGGCGACGCAAATGGTAGAGCAGGGAGCTCATGCCCACAAATCCAATGGTGCCAAACAGTTGCTCGTGGTGCAGGGAGCCGTCCGCTTTTCGAAACTGCGTGTGGCGCTTCGCTGGAATGCTTCCTAGTTTGTGGTAAAACGGCATGCGGAGTTCTTTAACCGCTAAGGTAGTTCGCCTCCGTCCGCTTCGAAAATGACCGGGGGCAATTTTTGCCGTAGGCCCGCGCAGCTTCCGGTCAACCGCTCGGCCCGCGGATGGTGCGCACCCAATTCGGCAGCTTCCCTTCTGGCGTGATGCGCCATTTCAGGGAAAGTTTGCCGTTTGGCGGGACCGGCTGGTCGGGGGAGAGGCGGTTTTTCCGAATCAGCGCGCTCATGCTCACACCGCAGCGCTGCGAAGCTTGCCAAAGGCTTTCGTTTGGCAACATCTCCAACCATGTCGTCTCACCGCGCTGGCGCTTCGGTTGCAAATAAACCGTTTCACCTTTTCCAGGAGCGTAAGGCGCGTCGGATCGTTCGACGTCATTGTACCGGTAAAATTGCCAAAGCATCATGTCCAATTCTTGGGCCAACGATTCGTATGTATCGCCCGGTTCAGCGATCATGAATTGGATGTAATTGTCACTCAGTTGAATCGAACGCTGTCCAATGCGCGTAACTGATTTGGCAGGATTCGCGGCATCTTTCGCTGCGATTTCGTTGCGCGTCGCTTCGGCGGTTTCCACGCCTGCCGCAAAAGCCTCACGGTCCGCTTGAAGCTTGAGTCCGGCTTGATCATATTCGGCCAAGTCGTACCGTTCTATCAAATCGATAAGCAGCTGGGCATACTTGGGGTTGGTCGCGTAGCCGCATTTCTTCAATCCTTTGGCCCAGCTTGTGTAATCCGTGGGCTCCAAATCAAACAATTCCGCATACCGGTCGCGCTTCAGAAACTCACTGTGATCCGCGAAACTCTGTGATGCGTCATCATACGCCCGGAAGCATTCGCCGCGCCGGTCATCATCGTGGTGCACCCGATCTCCGGTCCAATCGCTGTGGCATTTGATGCCGAAATGGTTGTTGGATTTGGCAGCCAATTCACTCAGGCCATTTCCGCTTTCCAAGATGCCTTGTGCCAAGGTAATGCTCGCAGGGATGCCGTGCACGGCCATTTGGTAAACGGCTTCGTCACTCCACCGTTCAACGTATTGTTCCGGTGCGCTCAATTCTCCCGGTTGGGCCACGGCCACAAACGAGACCCCCATGGCCATCCAAAGCAGCATCCACACAATCAATGCGGACAAGCATTTTGACCAAGAAAGAGGGGAAATCGTCGGTATCATGCGCTTAAGTGGCACAAAAATAGCACCAGCCTTTCTGGGCCGATGGTCTGCCGCGGAAGAATGTTCACGAAGGATTGTGAATGGAGCTCCCCGCTTTTTCCTGTATCAATTGGCCTCGCTCATCGTAAAATTTCCATGTGCCATCAGGTTTGCCTGAACGGTCGTAATGTCCTTCGATGAAGGGTTTTCCATTCGGGTGCCACGTTCGATACACGCCAACTTGAACGCCATTCTCATAGGTGTGAACGGACCACGTGCTACCGTTCGGATAAAACGCTTCCCACTTTCCTTGCCGCTTGCCGTCTTTCCATTCGCTGGATTTTTCGAGGATGCCGTCTTCATAGTAAATCTGCAACCGGATGGTGTCACCGTCAGCGACCGTGGCTTCCCGTTTTGGACTGCCATCGGACCAGCGGTCGGTAACCACCGTGATTTCCGAACTGTTCGTAGCACACCCGAACCAAAAGCTCAGGGCCAGCACCATAACAAAATGAAACTTCCAAACCGGCCTCATCGCTTCCTTTCTATGGTAAATTCAACCAAATCAATCAATGCGGATTTGGCGGGGGACTCCTCAAGCGGATTCAGCAACGCCATCGCTTCTTTTGTGAGGGCCTGCATTTGGCCTCGCGCGTAGTCCATTCCGGGACCAGTGAGAATCGCATCCATGACTTCTTGGACTGCGGCGTTGTCTTGATTGCGGTATTTGACCAATCGAATGAGCCTTCTGCGCTGCTGCGCGTTGGCCTCTTGCAACGTGTGGATGAGCGGCAGGGTCATCTTGCGTTCGCGGATGTCCCCTCCCGTCGGCTTTCCGATGCGTTCTCCGTCGCCGAGGTCGAGCAAATCATCTTTGATTTGGAAGGCCAAACCGACCAACTCCCCAAACCTTCGCATCCTTTCCACCGCATCGGCATCCGCCCCCACCGAGGCAGCACCGCACGCGCAACACGCGGCGATGAGACTGGCCGTTTTCCGCTGGATGATCTCGAAGTAAACCGCTTCGGTGATGTCCAATCGTCGGGCTTTTTCGATTTGTAGCAATTCCCCTTCAGACATTTGCCGCACCGCCTCGGACGTGATTTTGAGCAAGTCATATGCTTCACGGTCAACCGCCATCAGCAAGCCGCGTGACAGCAAGTAATCGCCTACCAACACCGCGACTTTCTTCTTCCAAAGCGCTTGAATGGAAAAGAATCCCCGCCGCATCGGACTTTCATCCACGACATCGTCGTGAACCAGCGTGGCCGTATGCAGCAATTCAATCAAAGACGCGGCAACGTGGCTCCGTTCCCCAAGCTCGCTCCCTGATCCCGCCACTGCACGGGCCGTTAGAAAAACGAAGAGCGGCCGCATCTGCTTTCCCTTCCGTTTGATGATGTAACGCGTGATGCGATCGAGCAGCATCACATCCGTGCGCATTGCAGTCTTAAAATGTCCTTGGAACGTTTCCAATTCCCCAGCGACAGGTGCCTGAATGCTCTGCATACGGTTCATGGTACAAAGGTACAGCCCGCGGGTCCTGCCGCATGTACCTATCTTTGTCGAAAATCCCTCTCATGATATACTCCATGACCGGTTATGGAAAAGCGACGGCGCTCATTGGCACGAGGCGGTACACAGCTGAGTTGCGCTCGTTGAATGGGAAACAGCTGGACCTCAGTGTGCGCTTGCCTTCAGCATTCCGTTCGAAGGAAATGGATTTGAGAAAGCGCTTGGGCGATGCGGTTGGGAGAGGAAAGTGTGATTTGACCTTGCAATATGTGGTTGAGGGCGTGGAGCCGCGTGAATTGAACAAGCCACTCATTGCGGCCTACCTCAGTGACCTCCGCGATGTGTCGAAGGCGCAAGGATTTCCCGATTCAGACAATGCGCTTTTGGCCATGGCCATGCGCCTTCCGGACGTGGTTCAACTACCAAAGGAGGATGTTGATGAAGAAGAATGGAGTCAAATTGAGGCCTTGGTGGATGAGGCCATCGAGCATTTCAGTCGGTTTCGCGCTGAAGAGGGCCAAACGTTGGAGTCAGAGTTCAAACTCCGCGTTCAAAATATCGTCACATTGCAAGAGGAAATCGGTCCTTGGTTGAAGTTACGGGTGGAACGCATTCGGGAGCGTATCCAATCCAATTTCCAAGAAATTCAAGATCGCGGACGTTTGGATGAGAATCGTTTTGAGCAGGAGGTTTTGTTTTACATCGAGAAATTGGATGTTTCGGAGGAGTTGGTTCGGCTTGAAGCTCATTGTAATCACTTTGTGGAAGTGCTCCATCAAGGGGTAGGTCAAGGCAAAAAGTTGGGGTTTATCGCTCAAGAGATGGGTCGAGAAATCAATACGTTGGGGAGCAAGGCCAATGATGCCGATATGCAACGAATTGTCGTCCAAATGAAGGACGAGCTTGAGAAAATCAAGGAACAAGTACTCAATGCCCTCTGATAAAAAACGTCGTTCGGTCATCTTTTCTGCGCCTTCCGGTGCTGGCAAAACGACCATCGTTCGCCATTTGTTGGGCTTGCCGGAATTGAATTTAGCTTTCTCCGTAAGTGCTACGACTCGAGCTCTTCGCGGCAGCGAAGTGCACGGTCATGATTACTATTTTTTGTCCCAATCGGAATTCCAGACGCACATCGAAAACGGTGACTTGGTCGAGTGGGAAGAGGTGTACCCTGGAAAATTTTATGGCACTTTGAAATCGGAGTTGGAACGGTTGTGGGAGCAAGGCAAAACCGTGGTCTTCGATGTCGATGTCGTCGGGGGTTCGAATTTGAAAAATGTGCTGGGCGAAGACGCGTTGGCCATTTTCATCCAACCGCCGTCATTGGATGTGTTGCGAAGTCGATTGGAAGGTCGGGGGACGGAAACCCAGGAGCGCATCGAGGAGCGCATGGCGAAAGCGAGTTGGGAGATGGAACAAAAAGTGCATTTTGACCGCATATTGATCAACGACGACCTTTTGCGTGCTTGCGAAACTGCCGCAGATTGGATTGAAGCGTACACTTTGGAAAGATGATGTTCAGCGCTCCCACGAAAGTCGGTTTGTACTTCGGTACGTTCAACCCCATTCACTTAGGGCACCTGATCATTGCCAACCACATGGCGAATTACACCGATTTGGATGAGGTGTGGCTGGTGGTAACTCCTTGGAATCCGCAAAAGAGTCCAAAGGAAATGATTGGCCAAGCCCATCGTCTGCAGATGGTCCACCTCGCTGTCTCTGAAAATGAAAAGCTCAAAGGGTGCGATGTGGAGTTTGAATTGCCTCAACCGAATTTCACGGCGGCAACCATGCGACACCTTCGAAAAACGCATCCAGGCGTGGAGTTTAGCATCATCATCGGTGAAGACAACTTTGAACGATTGCACACTTGGCAAGCCCATTGGGAACTGGTTCGGGAGCATCAAATTTTGGTTTATCCGCGCCGTTCTTCAGATGATCCCAAGCCGGTGTCGCCTCCACTTGACCCGGCCGATCGGGTGCCACGAGACCACCCTCATGTCCATTGGTGTGATGCCCCCATGATCAGCATCTCATCGACTTACCTGCGCGATGCCATTACGGAGCAAAAGGACATCCGATACTTGCTGCACGATAAGGTGCTGAATTACATCAGCAACAATCACCTGTATGAGTGAGGATTACGTGTTGTTGAAGTGATTCATGGTGCGCTCTAATCCGATGCTCGCAAAGGATTGAATGGCCTCCACGCACCGAAGCAGGCGCTCTTCCAAGGTCGCTTCCTCTTCCGGGCTCCAGTTTCCCAAAACGTAATCGATCTGTTGACCTCGGTGAAAATCATCTCCGATTCCGAATCGCAGCCTTGGATACTTGGAGGTGCCGAGTACAGTCTCGATGTTGCCCAGACCGTTGTGTCCGCCTCCGCTCCCTTTTGCTCGGATGCGGATTTTCCCGAATGGTAGGGCCAGGTCGTCTGTCACAACCAGTACGCGTTCTAACGGAATCTTCTCTGCATCCATCCAATAACGGACGGCCTTTCCACTGAGATTCATGAACGTCGAGGGCTTCAATAACACCAATGTGCGCCCCTTAAAACGGACGGTGGACACCTCGCCCAATCGGCCCACTTCGAAGGAAGCTTCGCCTTTTCGAGCGATGGTGTCCACCACCTTGAACCCGATGTTGTGTCGGGTTTCCTCATATTCTGATCCCGGATTTCCGAGGCCGACGATGAGGTATTTCATCCGTTTTCGATTTTGGCCCTAGTACGGGACAAGATCTAAATTATTCAGCGCTTTCGCCGCCGTCGTTGTTATCTTCTCCTTCAGCTGAACCGTCATCACCGTCCTCTTCACTGCTTGCAGCAGACATGGCAGCACGGGTACGTTTCACAGCAACGAGCAAAGTTGAATCGTTCAACAAAACCGTACAATTTGGGACTTCGAGGTCACGCACGCGCTTGTTGTCCCCAATTTCAAGGGTAGTAACGTCGATGGTGATTTGCTCTGGCAAATCGTCTGCCAAACCGCGAACTGGGATGCGACGGAACAACATTTGTAAACGACCACCACCAATAACCCCAACAGCTGTGCCGGTAGTGCGCAAAGGCAATTCAACGCGGACAGGCTTTCCAGGAATGACCTGCAAGAGATCGATGTGAACGATGCGATCGGTCACGGGGTGGAATTGGACTTCTTGGATGATGCAATCGAAATTGTCGCCATCCAGTTCGAATTGAATCCGGAACACATCCGGATTGATGACGAGTTTGGAAATAGCCAACTCGCTTACCGAAAAGTGCTTCTGCTCACCGCTTCCGTAAAGCACACCGGGAACCCGGTTATCCTTGCGGAGTTGGCCAGCATCTTTCTTTCCTACGCTCCCACGTAAGGAGCCGCTCAATGATGCAGTTTTCATGATTAATGAATTAAAAGGGTATCGCTGATGGAACGGTTTTCCACCAGACAGGTTAAAGTCTCTGCGAACAAATCGTGGACCGGAAGGACCTTTATTTTGTCCGTGTTTTTCGTTTTGTTCAGCGGAATGCTATCCGTGACAACCATTTCGGTCAGCACCGATTCCGCAATGCGCTCATAAGCGGGACCACTCAAGACGGGGTGCGTGCAGATTGCCCGTACGGTCTTTGCCCCATGTTCAATCATGAGAGCCGCCGCTTTGGTCAGGGTTCCCGCAGTGTCACACATGTCATCAACCAAGACCACGTCCTTTCCTTCCACATCACCGATGACCGTCATGCTCTCAATTTCGTTGGCAACTTTGCGCTGTTTGTAGCAAATGGCCATGTCCACCCCGAGTAATTTGGCATAGGAGTTTGCGCGTTTCGTTCCACCGGTATCCGGCGTGGCAATGCACAAGTTTTTTCGGTCCAGACCTTCCAAATAAGGGACGAACAATGTACTCGCATAAAGGTGGTCCACCGGAATCTCAAAAAACCCTTGAATCTGATCTGCATGCAGATCCATCGTGATCAATCGATCAATGCCGGCCGCGGTGAGCAAATTCGCCACAAGCTTGGCACCAATGGCGACACGGGGCTTGTCCTTGCGATCTTGACGGGCAAAACCGAAGTAAGGAATGACGGCGATGATACGCTTTGCGCTTGCACGCTTTGCAGCATCGATGAGGAGCAAAAGCTCCATCAAGTTATCTGTAGGAGGAAAAGTCGATTGGACGATTGCGACCTCCTTGCCGCGGATGGTTTCCTCAATGCTCACGGTAAATTCACCATCGCTGAATTTGGTCGTCTTGACAGGGACTAATTCAGCACCAAAAGCTTCGGCAACTTTGCGGCCGAAATTTTGAGAGGCGGAGCCAGCGAGGATCTTGAGCATTGGTGCGCAACATTTAGGGCGTGCAAAGGTAGTGTTTCGCACGCTGATTGCCAACCGAATTCACGATTGCGTGCCGAAAATCAACGAATGGTAAACCGGACCGGAATGGTGTACGTTACGCGCACCGGTCTGCCTTGCTGGGTCCCAGGCTCCATTTGTGGGATGCAATCGAGGGCTTGAAGTGCAGCCCGATTGAGTTTGGGGTGGGCCTCCTTCAGGACTTGAGCGTCTCGAATCTTTCCGAATTCATCGACGTTGAATTGCACGAAAACGACGCCTCCGATGCCGGATTCGCGCAGCATGGGCGGGAATTTAGCACATGATTGAATCAAAGAAATCAACGATTGTTCGGTACAGCTTCGTTCGGCGTCACGGTCCAACACGTTGGTGCACTCACGAAAGTGCGGCATGTGTTCCGCAACCAGAACGGTTTCGATTTCCTCATCCCCATCTCCAGAACCGAACTCATCAAAGTTGAATGTGTGCAGTTTACCGAGAAGTGGATCTTTTGCCGGGATGTTAACCGGATTTGGGTCCGGTTTCGGCGGATCTGGGGTGATGATGGGAACGATGTTCAATGGCCGCTGGGGTGGGGCAGGTTTCGAAACGGTGTGCGCAGGCACCAATTCGGGCTCCAGCAATAAGCCACCGTAATCTGCGTGAAACGCGGTAGTTCCGGTTTCCACGACCGTCCATTCGAAGGCGGCCAAAATAAATGCCAATGATGCGAGCAGGCCGAGTTCAAATCGGCGACGGGTGGGGGGAGTCTTTTTCATGGTGCAGCGATTTCATGAGAAAGGGCCAACACCGTGCCAGAAACTGTTAACGCCGGATTATTCGGGGGCGATCATTTTGAACCCCTTTCCATGAACGTTCAAAATTTGAATGCGCTCATCGGGTTTGAGGTGCCGGCGGAGCTTTGCGATGTACACGTCCATCGAACGTCCATTGAAGTAATTGGGGTCACCCCAAATCGACTTCAGCGCGTACGTGCGCTCGAGCAGGCTGTTCCGATGCTTGCACAGCAAAAACAGCAATTCATTTTCTTTGGTGGTGAGGCGTTGCTCTTCACCTTCGCGGCGAAGCATTTGGGTGTTGTAGTCGAAGGAGAAGGTTCCGATTTCGATTTCGCCGACTTGCTCATCTTCTTCAGGCAATGCAGCGGTACGTCGTAATATGGCTTGGATGCGGACGAGCAACTCTTCCATGCTGAAAGGCTTTGTCATGTAATCATCCGCCCCCACTTTAAATCCTTCCAAGGTGTCTTCGTTGGTGGAGCGCGCAGTCAAAAACAAGATGGGGAGGTGCCGGCTCTCGGCGCGAATTTCTTCAGCAACTTGGAAGCCATCTTTTCGCGGCATCATGACATCGAGAATGACAAAATCAAAAGCGCCGCGGTGGAATTCTTTCAGGCCCTCCACACCGTCCTTAGCCCAAGTGGTATCAAAGCCTTTGGCCTTGAGGTAGTCTGAAAGTAGGCGACCCAAGTTGGGATCGTCTTCGCACAGCAGGATGGCGGGGTTGGTCGATTCGCTCATGTCAATTCGTTTTATTCGTTTCAGTTTCTTTTCTCGGCATGACCAACACGAATGTGCTTCCTTTTCCCGGTTCGCTTTCGACACGAATGGATCCGTCGTGACGGTCAACAACCGTCTTTACATAGCTCAAACCAAGCCCGAATCCTTTCACGTCGTGTACATTTCCAGTTGGCACGCGGTAAAGTCTATCAAATACCTTGCCTAAATGTTCCTTTGCAATGCCAATGCCGTTGTCTTGGAAACGCAATTCCACTCCTTCTGTTGTTTGTCGGCTGGAAATTTGCAACAGCAACTCGCCTTCAGCGTATTTGATGGCGTTGTCGATGAGGTTGAATACGACGTTGCTCAAGTGCACTTTGTCTGCAAACACCAAGGGGTCTTCTGCCTCCAACTCCAACTGGACCTTGCCGCCGTGCTTTCGAACTTGGATAGCGACATTTTTGACCACCTCTCGAATGATGTCGTGTGAATTCAAGACTTGCTTGAAAAGCTGCATTTTCCCCGAATCGGCCAAACTTGCCTGCAAAACGTTTTCGACCAACATGCCGAGCCGCTTGTTTTCTTCATTGATCAGGCCGATGTAATAGTTGAAGCTCTCAGCATTCTGCTGCATATCCGGGTCTTTTAACGCTTCAGATGCCAGGCCAATGGTGCTAATGGGCGTTTTC